>OCAT01000004.1_pt1 | contig 297631 bp, 252 predicted proteins | sample 1538311 | NCBI WGS metagenome assembly OCAT01 (sample SAMEA2580287, study PRJEB22360) | human gut metagenome | biome: human gut; feature: human-associated habitat; material: faeces | place: Denmark | collected 2008/2010
TATCCTTCCAAAAACATCGAAGTATCATCTTCATCGCAAAATATACTAACTATATCATTATTTTCTTTTATCTTTATTAATTCTTTAATCATACTTACTCCTTTTAGATATTTATAGCTATTATATAAAAATAATTTTCTCTAATAAATTATAATTAACTACAATTAACTATTTCAACTATTATTTCCTAGATTTCCATCCTTTTTTATTTCTTTTTTTATCACCACCTTGCTCTCTTTGTCTCCTAGCATTTGCTTTTTGATGTTTTTGTTTATTCGCTTTCGCTTGATTTGTTGTATGTTCAGCATATTTTTTGATACCATGTCTAATAGCTTTTGCTACAATCCATCTGAAAATTGTACTTCTATAAGAAATCCTTCTTCCATCATATCTTGTCTTCGGACTATGATCTTTCCATGTAGAATAAGATACATAAATTACTGTTCCTCCCACAAGTACTAACTTTACCAAAACCGGTACCGCTATTGCAAAATGCCCACTAGGATCCACATAATTCACCGGATTATTCGCACAATACACATACAAATGTCCAATCTCAGGTTTCATTATCTCACCACGATAACTATCCTCCGTCATAAACCTGCCATCTTCTGGATTATAATACCGTGCGTTCAGATAATACAATCCCGTACTCTGATCATAAATCCCACCAGTATAGCTCACTTCATTTTTCGCCTGATCATCACCCTGGATCGTTGTCTCTCCAAAATCCGTATACTGATAAGTCGCATCTGCACTTCCATCTTCTTTTACAAGGCTGCTTGTACTTCCCTGGATATCTTTGTTGTAAAGATAATATTGTGTTGCATTCTGTTGAAATCTTTCTGTTGCGAGGACATTTCCATCGGTTCCAATCAGATTCTGTGAGTTTTGCTCTCCATTCACATCTGTCGTGTAATCCACAACTCCATCCTGATAATAATAGTTAGTCGTCTCATCTCCATCGACCTTCTGGATCCGCTGTCCTTCTCCATTATAGATGTTCTGCTGGATCACTGCTGTCTTTCCGTCTTTCGTCACGGACACCTGACTTAAACGATTTTCTGAATCATATACATAAGTCTGATTCTCACCAGTCTTTGTGTTCTTTACATCTGTCTGGTTTCCATTCGCATCGTAATCATACTGACGGACTTCTTCTACCGCAGTTCCTTTCTCTTTCGTGGATGTCTTTAACTGATCCAATCCGTTATAAGTATACGATGTTGTCGTTGTTCCGTCATCTTCTTTGAGCCTGTTTCCAACATTATCATAGGTATATGTGACCGTCTTTGTCTTGTCATCCTTCTTATGATCTGTTGTGACCGTCTTTGTCAGTCGTCCAAGTGTATCATAAGTATAGATTTTCGTCTCATTAACTTTGTATGCATCTTCCTTTGGATAGTTATTGACCTGCGTTTTCTTTGTGATATTAGAGTTCTTATCATAACTGTACTGATAAGATTCCATCACTTTTCCTGTCTCAAGATCTGTGTAGATCATCTCTTTGACACGGTCAAAACTGTCATAGGTATAGACTTTTTGAACTGCCTGATCACTGTCTTTTAGCAGATTCCTGTAATCTTTGATCTCTTTAACTTTTCCATACGTATCATAAGTATAACTTCTGAGTACTTTCTCTGTTGTCTGCCCATTGGAATGCAGTTCTCCTTTGATCTCCTGCAGCCATCCGTTTTCATCATAAATATAAGATAATGACTGGTGCCGTTGGCTGGGCATTCTGACTGATCTCTGCAAATGCTGTGATCCTTCCTCTTTGATCATAAGTATATTCTGTATAACGATACGCAGTCTCTGTTTCAGATGATACCCTGTAATCTGTCATCTCCAGCAACTGCCCATAATCATCATAACGATACCGACTGATCAGTGTTTTTGTTCCTTCTTTGTCATAAGATTGTGTTTTTACAACAAGATTCCGGCTGTTATATTCATAGGTCTTTTTCGCCCCGTTGGCATAGACTTCTGAAATCTTATTTCCACGGTCATCATAGGTATACTTTGTTGTAATGGATTCACTGCCGTCTCCAAGATCCGATGTTGTTGTCACTGATCCGGATGCACTGGCTGTTTCCTGCTTGACATGTCCATTCGCATCTGTAACGCTTGTTGTCGTTGATCCGTCTGAATTCACCTGATAGGAAACTTTTGTCTTCTGTCCTCCCTGTGTGATCTCGGTTACACGATTCTGGTCATCATAAGCATAGGATATCTGATCTCCATTACCATCGGTTTTTGTTGTCTCATTTCCCTTTGTGTCATACTCTGTTTTCTGTAAGATGGAACTGTTTCCAACCTTTACTGTGGCATCAGAAGTCCCTTTTGTAATCTCTGGATTCTGGATCGCAGCTGTCTGTTTTCCTTCTTTGTCATATAACTGCAAGGCAATCTTTCCATCTCCGGAAGTCTTTGTTCCAAGACTGATCGTTGCGATCTCTTTTCCGTCACTGGTGAACACATGATCCGTATATAATCCATGGCTGAAACTTCTGACGGTCTGTCCCGCTGCATCTGTCCATGACTTTTCACTGACACGTCCATTGGTCTTTGTTGTCTGAACGCTCAGATTCTGATAGTCTTTCGTTCCATTCAACGTATGGATCTGTGCATCTTCATATCCATAGGAAGTTTCCGTGACGGTATCTGTCCCGTCTGCTGATTCTGTTGCTTTGATCACGCGGTTTAGTGAATCATAACGATACGTTGTCTTTATTCCTGATGCACTGGTTTCTGTTGCCACCGTTCCGTTATCATCATATGTTTTAGATTCTGTCTGTGTCACTCCATCGGATGTTACTTTCGTCTGTATCGCTCTTCCCATGAAATCATACGATGTTTCCGTACTGCTTAAGATATTCCCTTTCCTGTCTTTACTGGTATTTTCTGTTTCACGTCCCATGGCATCTGTTTTTATCACAGATGTCTCTTTCTCTTCTCCCTGTGTCGTTGTTGTTGTCTGTGTCGTTCCCTGTACAGTATCCTGATATGTCGTTTGTTCTACAGAATCAGGAGCTCCTTCCTTTGTTGTCGTGACTGTTGTTGGCTGTCCGTGATCATCATAGGATGTAACTGTTTTGGTTTCTTCTTTTTTATTTTCGCCTTTATCTGTTTCTGATATTACATTCCCTTTGGGATCATATTCATAAACAGTCTGTGAAATAAAGTCATTTCCATTCGTTGTAGTTTCGCTTGTTGGAAGATATGGATTTTTCTCATCCTCATACTCACTGCTTGTTATATCTCCGTTTTCTTCGGTCCCAGAGATGACATCATCGTTTTCATTGTACTCGATACTGGCAATCGTAAATGTCTCTTCTTTTTCCTTGTCTGTTTTGATTCCGTCTGCCTTGTGGGAAGATACCGTCGTTGTTCCGTCTCCATAAGAAAGCTGCTGGTATTCTCCATTCGGACGGATAAATCTTTCTGCTTTTTCTCCTGTATAAGTGATCTGGTACCCGTTCTTCTTTGCATCAATGATCTTGCTCATCTTCCCATTACTTCCATAAGCATATGCCTGATCTACGGAAGCTGTTTCTCCGCTGTTTTTGTGAGAAACATTTGCAAGTTTCCCTTCATCATATGACCGAGGATTCCCACTCTAGTTTCCTAACTATGATTATAGGCTCTCAACTCACAATTTTCAATAGCTTCTTTTCCTTTACTCTTGACGGAGAAAAGGCATCTATGATAGTATAAAGTTTAGTTTCACAGATTACGGACCATTTGAAAGGGATAACGACTGTGGGGCACATTTTTTGTGCTCCTGTCGTTGTCCCTTTTTTGTGCACATATTAAAGAAAAGGAAGGAAAGAGACATGTATTTAATGATTGATAATTATGACTCATTTGTATATAATCTGAAAGCTTATTTTGAAGAGCTTGGAAAGGAAATTGCCGTCATCCGCTGTGACAAGATCACGCTGGAAGAGATTGAAGATATGCAGCCTTCCGGGATTATTCTCTCGCCAGGGCCAAAACGCCCGCAGGACGCGACGCTTTGCATCGATATTGTAGAAAAATTCCAAGAGAAAATACCGATACTTGGCGTCTGCTTAGGTCACCAGGTGCTAGGACTCTGCTCTGGTGCAACGGTGGAAAAAGGGATATTTCCGATCCATGGGAAAATCTCTGAGATTTCCAACAATGGGCTTCGTCTCTTCGCCGGTCTTCCGACGAAATTCAATGTAACAAGATATCATTCCCTCGTCGTAAATAAAGACACTATTTCCAATAACTACAGCATCGATGCCACAACCGCGGACGGTGTTGTCATGGGGATCTCTCATAAAACGCTTCCACTATACGGCGTACAGTTTCACCCGGAGGCAGTATGTACCGAATATGGACATGCACTTTTAAATAACTTTTGCAAAATCGCAGAGCAGCGAGGATAATGGAGGATTTTTTTCATGCAGAACACGAATACAATAATTAAAAAACTAGATATGTACATTCCGGCAGCTAAGATTTTTCAAGTACTGCCTTCCGAAGAAAATGCGATTTTTCTCGATTCTTCTCTTGTAAATGAGCTTGGTCACTATTCCATCATCGGCCGCAAACCTTATCTGAAGCTTGAAAAACGTGAAGATCGTTTTTATATTAATGATACAGAAGAAACCTCGATTTCTTTCGAAAATTATCTGAGATCTTATCTGGATAAACAGAAAACTGCGAATTCTTCCCACCTGCCACTTGCGTCAGGTGCACTTGGATATTTTTCTTACGAATATGGCCGTAGACTCATGGGAATTCCATCTTCCCATAAAGACACAATCTCTATTCCAGATGCAGTACTCATATTTTACGATGCATTTATTATTGAAGATTGTCACAAAAAAGAGAGTTACCTCATTACCAATGGAATTACCGAACCTGCTGATATACTTTTAAAAAAATTGGAAGATGCCATTTTAAAAACAAGTGACAGTGAACCTGTAAAGCCTGTCAAAGAAAAATATCCGATCCAGGTTCATGCAAACTTTGAAAAAGAGGATTACAAAAAATCAATCAGCGATATGATCCACTACATTTACGAAGGAGACATTTATATCGCCAACATGACACAGCAACTGACGATTGAAAGCAAAAAAGCACCACAGGATGTATTTTACGATCTCCGTAAAAATAACCCTTCTCCCTTTGGCGGCTATTTGGATTTTGATCATTATCAGATTGTATGTGCTTCACCGGAGCGTTTTCTAAAACTCACTGACGGTCATGTAGAGACAAGACCGATCAAAGGGACCCGCAAAAGAGGAGAAACTGAAAAAGAGGATCTGCGTTTGCGAAAGGAACTGGAAAACTCTGAAAAAGATAAAAGTGAACTTCTTATGATTGTCGATCTGGAACGAAATGATCTGAATAAAATCTGCAAAAGTGGCAGCGTGAAAGTAACTGATTTATTTACCATCGAAGAATACGCAACAGTCTTTCATCTCGTATCCGGGATTGAAGGTGATCTGGCGGACGAGAAAAACTTTGCCGATCTTCTTATGGCGACATTTCCAGGTGGTTCTATTACTGGTGCACCAAAGTACCGCGCCATGGAAGTGATTGACGAACTGGAACATGGAAAGCGAAATCTTTACACCGGCTCGATTGGTTATCTTTCTCTGGATGGAAACTGTGATTTTAACATTGTCATCCGGACTGTCTTGCACGTGGACGGTCACTATCACTTAGGTGTCGGTGGCGGCATTACAGCGGAATCGGAGACAGAATTTGAATACGAAGAAACATTGCAGAAGGCAAAAGCTATCCTTGATGCCCTGCAGTAATATGGAAATGATAATACGAAAGGAAACGAACATGAATCTGCATATAGATGACGGAGTACAATTCGGATTGGGTGCCTTTGAGACGATCGCAGTGGAGAAAAACAAACCTGTTTTTCTTGAAAGACATTTACAAAGGCTTCAGCACGCAGCCGATGTATTTGACCTTGGAAATTTAGAAAACCGCCAGGTTACCGTAAATTCCATTGAAGATTATTTGAACAGTACTTATATTGAACATGGTGCACTGAAGATAATATTAACGAAAGAAAATGTCATTTTTTCTGACCGAAAATCACCTTATACAAGTGCTCATTATGAAAATGGTTTTACTTCCGCAATAAGTAGCATAAGACGAAACGAAACATCCCCATTCACGTTTCATAAAACGTTAAATTATGGCGATAATATTTTAGAAAAAAGAGCTGCCGTAAATGCTGGCATCAATGAGAAAATCTTTCTGAACACGAAGGGTCAGATCTGTGAAGGCACAGTGAGCAACATTTTCTTTGTAAAAGAAAAGAAACTCTATACGCCTACACTCTCCTGCGGCCTGCTACCGGGAATCCTTCGGGCATACATACTGGAAACTTATGATGTCAAAGAGACCATCCTTTATCCGGAAGATCTTGTGACATTTGATGAGTGCTTTCTGACGAATTCACTGATGGGGATTATGCCTCTTTTTCAGATTGAAAATGTGGCTTTTAAAGAACGAACGGTAACAAATCAGCTTCGTAAATCTTATCTGGAAATGTATGTCAACCACCCGGGGATGTAACCATAGGCATGCTGTACCGCATGTAGATGCTTTTGCATCCAGCGAATGAGTACATTTAAACATAAAAAAGCCTCCAATCCAAAGTTAGATTAGAGGACGAAATTAATTTTCTGGTATTTTATGTGACATGCTCCCACCACTTAAATCCCTGATTTTGAAGTTGGGGCTTCTTGCTCAATGGCTTTACTGAGCCAAGTATCTACAAGCTATCCTCGCGTGCTCCGCGATTCTTTTGCCCGGACACGGGCATGTTTTCTTATTATCCAATTGTCCGGATACGGACAGTTTATGCTGTCAACATCCTTCTTACCTCTTCACGGATGTTGATCGCTGCATTATGATCTCTGTCCATCTTATTTCCACACTCACAGTGATAGATATGCCTTTTCCAGATGAAGCTGGACATTTCCAGTGCCAGCGAATCTACTTCTTTCAGAAATGGATATTCCCTTTTATACATGGCCGGTGTGTTTTTTAACATTTTCTTTGTCTTTTCATACTCTCGAATCTTATCATCAAGCATCTGATTGTACAGAAAACGACAACAGCCAAATGTTTTGCCAAGAAGTATCTTCTGTTCTTCTGTCGGATAGATCCGGAAACGATATGCTATGTTCAATACTTTTTCTCTCCATGGGTTTCAATGTATTGACGGATTACTTCTACTGGAGTGCCTGCTACTGGCACTTTTATAAGCATTGATAAATTTACTAAGTTCTGTTCTCGGCTGCGCACGGAACATTATTACACTTCATTTTTAATACAAACATCCAATTTCTGATATGGTATCTCGATTCCTTCCTCATCAAATCGAATCTTAATCTCTTCATTTAACGCCCATTTGGTTGCTACATAATCAGATGTTGGAACCCAGCACCTGATCCCCATCATGACAGAGCTGTCTGCTAAACTGCTCACAAAGATATTAACTCCATCCTGATCAAGAATTCTTTTTTCATTTTTTGCTATGTCTGTAAGAATTCTTTTGACTTCTTTAATATCTGCATCATAAGAGATCCCAACTTCAATATCGATCAATCTTCGTTCCTGTTTTGTGTTGTTGATCAGATTTGAATTGCTTAACGTTCCGTTAGGAATGACGATCACTCGGTTATCAATTGTCTTAAGCTTTGTATAGAAAATATCCATCGCTGCAACTTCTCCTTCGCAGTCGGTTCCTGTTAATACGATGTAATCTCCTACCTGAAATGGTTTCAGGATTAATAGTAAAACTCCACCTGCTACATTAGAAAGTGTTCCTTGTAATGCTAAACCTACTGCTACACCTGCAGATCCTAATAATGCGATAAAGGAGCTTACCTCTACCCCCATATGTGCAACTGCCATAAAGATTACAATACAACGCAATCCAATCCTTATGAAGGAGCAGGAAAATGAGATAACTCCATAATCGATCTCTGCCTTCTCAAGGGTTGTTTTTAACAATTTAATTAAGATCTTGATCAATTTAAATCCAATTGCAATGATCAAAAATGATACTATGACTTTTCCTATGATACTCATTGCAATTTCCAGATATTTTTCTAAAAACTGATTCCAGTTAATCTTACCCAAGTCCACTACTGCGAACATCGCTTGTATTTGTGCTAACATAAACTCTCCTCTTTTTTTCTTGTGTTTCTTTTGGTATTCATTTTACACATATGCTTAACATAAAAGAAACACGTATTTCTACGTGTTTCTTATCATAGCAAGTTTATCTATTCATTACAATACTTATTTTTTTGTAATATATCCTTTTGCCTTTAATGTCTCAGCACATAAAACAGCTCCACCTGCTGCTCCACGAACTGTGTTATGAGAAAGTCCTACAAATTTGTAATCGTATACAGTATCTTCTCTTAAACGTCCAACAGAGATTCCCATTCCATTTTCGTAATCAACATCTTCTCTTACCTGTGGGCGGTTATCTTCTTCTAAGTACTGGATCATCTGTTTTGGAGCACTTGGAAGTTCTAATTCCTGTGGAAGTCCGCTGAAGTTTACTAATTTCTCGATTAACTGTTCTTTTGTTGGTTTCTTCTTGAATTTAACGAAGACTGCTGCTGTATGTCCGTTTAATACTGGTACACGGATACACTGTGTTGTGATCACTGGTGTTTCAGCTTTCACGATCACACCGTCTTCAATATGTCCCCATAAACGAAGAGGTTCCTGTTCGCTCTTTTCTTCTTCTCCACCGATATATGGAATGATGTTTCCTTCCATCTCTGGCCAATCTTTGAAAGTTTTTCCTGCTCCGGAAATTGCCTGGTATGTTGTAGCAACAACTTCATATGGTTCGAATTCTTTCCATGCTGTTAAAACTGGTGCATAACTCTGGATAGAGCAGTTAGGTTTTACTGCTACGAAACCTTTTGTTGTCCCTAAACGTTTCTTCTGGCTTTCGATCACTTCGAAGTGTTCTGGGTTAATCTCAGGTACTACCATTGGTACATCTGGTGTCCAGCGGTGAGCACTGTTGTTAGATACAACTGGTGTTTCTGTTTTTGCATAGTCTTCTTCGATCTTTTTGATCTCGTCTTTAGACATATCTACTGCACTAAATACAAAGTCTACGTGAGAAGAAACTTCTTCTACTTCATTGACGTTTTTTACGATCATAGATTTTACTGCTTCTGGCATTGGAGTATCCATTTTCCAACGTCCACCAACTGCTTCTTCATATGTCTTTCCAGCAGAACGTGGGCTTGCTGCTAATGTTGTAACTTCAAACCATGGATGATTCTCAAGTAATGAAATAAAACGCTGTCCAACCATTCCAGTTGCACCTAAAATACCAACTCTTAATTTTTCACTCATTTTTTCTCTCCTATAGTACACGAACACGAACGACTCCGTCGATCTGTTCCATTTTCTTGATTGTCTCTTCTGTTGGTGCTTTCTTTTCCATGTCAAACATAGAATAAGCCCATTCACCTTTGGATTTATTCAACATATTGGAAATGTTATGTCCATCTGCTGCCAAGATCGCTGTTAACTGACCGATCATATTTGGAAGATTCTTATGATGTACTGTAATACGAGCTGCTCCACTTGCTTCTCCAAGATCACAGTTTGGATAGTTTACTGAATTGACAATATTACCATTCTCTAAATAATTCATCAACTGATCCACTGCCATCTCTGCACAATTTTCTTCTGATTCTTCTGTAGATGCTCCTAAGTGTGGAATTGTGATCACTTTATCTACTCCAGCGATTTCTGCACTTGGGAAATCTGTTACATAATGTTTTACTTTTCCTGATGCTAATCCTTCGATCACTGCCTGATTATCAACAAGTTCTCCTCTGGCGAAGTTTAATAATGTAACCCCGTCTTTCATCTTATCGATAGCTTCTTTGTTGATCATTCCTTTTGTAGAATCCATGTATGGAACGTGAATTGTAATATAATCACATGTCTCAAATAATTCGTCAATGGAAGCGATATGTTTTACCATTCTTGATAAGCTCCATGCAGAACGTACGGATACGTATGGATCATATCCATAAACTTTCATTCCAAGACGATTGCAGATATTTGCTACTAAAACACCGATTGCTCCAAGTCCGATAACTCCGATACTTTTTCCTTTTAATTCGTTACCTGCATACTGTTTTTTCTGTTTTTCAACAAGTTTTGCAAGGTTCTCTTCGGATGCATTTTCCTTAACCCAGTTATATCCACCGATGATATCACGAGATGCAAGTAAAAGTCCTGCAACAACAAGTTCTTTTACACCATTGGCATTCGCTCCTGGTGTGTTGAATGCTACGATTCCCTTCTTTGCATATTCATCTAATGGAATATTGTTAACTCCTGCTCCAGCTCTTGCAACTGCAAGAAGGCTTTCTGGAACTGCAAGATCGTGCATAGCTGCACTTCTTACTAAAACTGCATCTGCTTTATCTAAGTCATCGATCACTTTAAAATCTTCTGTAAATAAATCTAGTCCTTTACTTGCGATCGGGTTTAAGCATTTTACTGTATACATGGCTCCTCCTTATTTGTTCTCTTCTTCAAACTTCTTCATAAATGCTACTAATTTCTCAACACCTTCTTTTGGCATTGCGTTATAAATACTTGCACGCATTCCACCAACTGTACGATGTCCTTTTAGGTTCTCAAATCCTGCTTCTTTTGCTTCAGCTACGAATTTGGCATCCAGATCTTTGTCTCCTGTTACAAATGGAACGTTCATTAAAGATCGGTCTTCTTTCACAACTGTTCCTTTAAACATTTCACTCTGGTCTAAGAAATCATATAAGATCTTTGCTTTTTCTTCGTTACGTTTCTTCATTGCAGTAAGTCCACCCTGGTCCTTTAACCATTTGAAGACTTTTCCACAGATATAGATTCCGTAGCATGGAGGTGTGTTATACAGTGAATCTGCATCTGCCTGTGTTTTCCATTTTAACATGGTTGGTGTTCCTTCTAACACATCATCTGTGATCAGATCTTCACGTACGATACAAACTACAACTCCTGCTGGTCCAACGTTTTTCTGTACTCCAAAATAGATCACTCCAAAGTCTTCTACATTAACTGGCTCAGATAAAATGCAGGAAGACATATCTGCAACAAGGATTTTACCTTTTGTATTTGGAATCTGCTGATATTTTGTTCCATAGATCGTGTTGTTATAGCATACATATACATAATCTGCATCTTCTGATACAGGAAGGTCAGAACAATCTGGAATATATGTATATGTTTTATCTTCTGATGAAGCTAAAATGTTTGCTTTTCCATATCTGGAAGCTTCCTGGTATGCTTTCTTTGCCCACTGTCCTGTGATGATGAAATCTGCAACTTTGTTCTTCATCAGATTCATAGGGATCGCTGAAAACTGCTGGGATGCTCCACCCTGAAGGAATAATACTTTGTAATTATCAGGGATGTTCATTAATTCTCTTAAGTCTGCTTCTGCAGTTTTGATGATATCATCAAACATCTTGGATCTGTGGCTCATCTCCATAACGGACATTCCACATCCTCTATAATCAAGCATTTCCTCTGCTGCTTCTTTTAACACTTCTTCCGGAAGTACTGCCGGTCCAGCTGAAAAGTTGTATACTCTTGCCATTTCTTTTCTCTCCTTTATATGAAAATAAATTAAAAATTACCTTGCCTGCGCCTCAAGATCCGATTTATCAAATGCATCTTCAATAGAACCTCCTGGATTAACCATCGGCCATACTTTGTCATCTAAGTCAATATGACAATCGAGAACTACTGGTTCTCCTGCATTTAAAGCTTCTTTGAATGCATCTTTGAATTGTTCGATATCCGTAATCTTCTTAGCTTGCACCCCAAGTCCTTCTGCAACTTTCACAAAGTCTACTTTGTCCTGAAGTGTTGTATACGAATATCTTTCTTCATAAAACAGATCTTGCCACTGTCTTACCATTCCTAACACGCTGTTATTGATAATAACTTCGATCACTGGAATGTTGTATCGCGAGGCTGTCGCAAGCTCATTTAAATTCATACGGAAACATCCATCTCCTGCAATGTTTACTACGATCTTATCTGGATTACCAACTTTGGCTCCAAGGCTGGCTCCAAGACCGTATCCCATTGTTCCAAGACCACCAGATGTCAAGAATTTACGTGGTTTATCATATTTATAAAACTGAGCGGCCCACATCTGATGCTGTCCAACTTCCGTTGTAATGACTGCCTCACCTTTTGTAATATCATAAATCGCTTCCATGATCTCAGGACATGTTAATCGTCCTTTATCATAAGTTAATGGATATTTTTCTTTATATTCTTTGACCGTATCAAGCCACTCTTTGTGTTCCTGGGCTTCTAAACGGCGATTGATCACTGTTAATACTGCTTTTACATCTCCGATGATAGAAGCTGATACACAAATATTCTTGTTGATCTCGACTGGATCAACATCAATCTGTAAAATCTTTGCATTCTTTGCAAATGTTTTTGGATTTCCTAAAACTCGGTCACTAAATCTTGTTCCGACTGCGATCAGAAGGTCACAGTGAGATACTCCAAGATTTGATGCTTTTGTTCCGTGCATTCCAAGCATTCCACTATAGCGTTCATCCGTACCATTAAATGCTCCTTTTCCCATGAGGGTATCGCATACTGGTGCATCTACTTTCTCTGCAAATTCTTTTAATTCATCTGCTGCATCAGAGATCACAGCTCCACCACCAACTAAGATATATGGTCGTTTTGCTTCTCTGATCATGCTGATCGCATTCTGGATATCTACTTCTTTGATATATTCACTGGAACGTATGATCTTCGCTGGTTTGTATTTTTCATATAGGGTCGTTGCTGCTGTCACATCTTTTGGAATATCGATCAAAACAGGCCCTGGTCTTCCTGTCTTTGCAATTCTAAACGCTCTTCGGATCGTGTCTGCAAGTTCTTCTATATTCTTTACAATAAAGTTATGCTTTGTGATCGGAATTGTGACTCCGGAAATATCAACTTCCTGGAAGCTGTCCTTTCCAAGAAGGCTGACTCCTACGTTACATGTGATCGCAACAACTGGCACTGAATCCATATTCGCTGTTGCAAGTCCTGTAACGATATTTGTCGCTCCCGGTCCACTGGTTGCAAAGCACACTCCGACTTTTCCTGTAGATCTTGCATATCCATCTGCTGCATGAGAAGCTCCCTGCTCATGAGATGTCAGGATATGTGTAAAATCCTTTTTCTGTTTATATAATTCATCATAAATGTTTAAGATTGCTCCGCCTGGATACCCAAAAACGGTATCCACGCCTTGCTCTTTCAAACATTCTAAAACAATCTGAGCACCTGTCAATTGTTTCATCATTTGATCCTCTTTTCTTACTTAATTACTGTTTGATTTCTAAAACTGCTCCGCGGTTTCCAGATGTAACTAACGATGCATATCTTGCAAGATAACCTGTTGTAACCTTAGGTGTTCTAGGTTCCCAGTTTTCTTTTCTCTTTGCTAATTCTTCGTCAGAAACTTTTACATTTAATGTATTGGCATCGATATCAATTGCAATGATATCTCCTTCTTCTACTAATGCGATTGGTCCTCCAACTGCTGCTTCTGGAGAAACATGTCCGATACAAGCTCCTCTGGAAGCTCCGGAGAATCTTCCATCTGTGATCAGGGCTACGCTTGATCCAAGTCCCATACCCATGATCGCTGATGTAGGATTTAACATCTCTCTCATACCTGGTCCACCTTTTGGTCCTTCATAGCGGATCACTACGACATCCCCTGGTTTAATATCTCCACCTTTGATCGCCTTGATCGCATCTTCTTCACAATCAAAGACTCTGGCTGGTCCTTCCATCTTAAGCATCTCAGGAGCAACTGCAGAACGTTTTACAACACCTGAATCTGGTGCTAAATTTCCTTTTAATACAGCAATTCCACCAGTCTGGCTGTATGGATCGTCGATCGGACGAATAACTTCTGGATTCTTGTTTACGCATCCTTCAATGTTCTCTGCTACTGTCTTACCTGTTGCAGTGATAAGATCTGTATGAAGAAGATTCTTCTTATTTAATTCATTCATAACAGCATAAACTCCACCAGCTTCATTTAACTCTTCAATATATGTATGTCCTGCTGGTGCAAGATGACATAAGTTTGGAGTTCTCTTACTGATCTCATTTGCCTTCTCAAGATTCAGATCAACACCTGCTTCATGTGCGATTGCTGGTAAATGAAGCATACTGTTTGTACTGCATCCAAGTGCCATATCAACTGTTAAGGCATTCTCAAACGCTTTCTCTGTTAAGATATCTCTTGGGCGGATATTCTTCTCTAATAATTCCATAACCTTCATACCTGCATGTTTTGCAAGACGGATTCTTTCAGAATATACAGCTGGAATTGTTCCATTTCCCTGTAATCCCATACCAAGAACTTCTGTTAAACAGTTCATAGAGTTTGCTGTGTACATACCGGAACATGATCCACATGTAGGACATGTTTTGTTTTCAAATTCATCTAATTCTTCTTTTGTGATCTTACCTGCTGCATAAGATCCAACAGCCTCAAACATGCTTGATAAGCTTGTTTTACATCCTTTTACACGTCCGGCAAGCATTGGTCCGCCACTGACGAACACTGTGGGTACATTAACACGTGCAGCGGCCATTAATAGTCCTGGTACATTCTTATCGCAGTTTGGAACCATAACTAAAGCATCAAACTGATGTGCTAATGCCATACATTCTGTAGAATCAGCGATCAGATCTCTTGTCACCAGTGAATATTTCATTCCAACATGTCCCATGGCAATTCCATCACATACTGCGATTGCTGGGAATACAACTGGTGTTCCACCTGCCATAGCAACTCCAAGTTTTACTGCATCTACGATCTTGTCAATATTCATATGCCCTGGCACGATCTCATTATACGAACTTACGATTCCGACCAATGGCTTTCTCATCTCTTCTTTTGTGAAACCTAATGCGTTAAATAACGATCTTTGAGGTGCAAATGCTTCTCCCTCTGTAAATGTATTACTCATAAAACTAACCTCCTAGTATAATATATCTCATTCTATCTATGGTGAGCATCGAATTCTTATTTGATCTGATCAATGATCAGCTGTCCCATTTCTTTACATCCGACTTTCTTCATTCCATCTGACATAATGTCAACTGTTCTGTATCCATCTGCTAAAACTGCTTTGACTGCTTTTTCGATCTCATCTGCTTCTTTATCTAAATCAAATGAATAACGAAGCATCATAGCTGCGGAAAGAATTGTTGCGATTGGGTTTGCAATATCCTGTCCTGCGATATCTGGAGCTGATCCGTGACTTGGTTCATATAATCCAAACTTACCTTCTGCAAGACTTGCGGATGATAACATTCCAATAGAACCTGTGATCATACTTGCTTCATCTGATAAAATATCTCCAAACATATTCTCTGTTAAGATCACATCAAACTGACGTGGATTATTAACTAACTGCATTGCACAGTTATCAACTAACATATGTTCATATGTAACATCTTCGTAGTCCTTGGCTACTTCTTCTACAACTGCTCTCCATAATCTGGAAGAATCAAGTACATTTGCCTTATCAACACTGATCACATGTTTTTTACGTTTTCTTGCAATGTCAAATGCTTTGATCGCAATTCTTCTGATTTCATTTTCATTGTAAGATAATGTATCAACGGCTGTTCTTACACCATCAATTTCTTCTGTATGTCTTTCTCCAAAGTAAAGACCACCTGTTAATTCTCTCATGATGACCATATCAAATCCATCACCGATCACTTCATCACGAAGTGGGCATGCTTTCTTTAATTCATCATATAAGTATGCTGGTCTGATGTTAGCAAATAATCCAAGAGATTTACGAAGTTTTAATAAGCCTGCCTCGGGTCTTAACTGTGCTGGAAGTTTATACCATGGAGATGTACTTGTATTTCCACCGATCGAACCCATTAATACTGCATCACTCTTCTTAGCAATCTCTAAAGCTTCCTCTGTTAATGGTTCTCCATGAACATCAATGGATGCTCCACCCATCAGTATCTGTGTATAAGAAAATGTATGTCCATACTTTTCTCCTACAGCATCTAAAACTCTCATTGCTTCTGTGGCGATCTCTGGCCCGATCCCGTCACCTTTAATGACTGCTAAATTACAATTCATATCTTCTTCCTCATTTCTTCTTGATATTACTTATGTCTGTCAATGAATTGGCAGATTAATTTACCCTAAAACTACTAATGCGATAAATGCTCCGATACAGCTTGCACATGCAACTGTAACAATATTTTTTTTATTATATGCAAAAATCATCGCAATTGCAAATCCAATTGTCGATGCGATCAAATTTCCTGTCGCATAAAACACTGCTGGCATGATCATTGCTGCCAGTACTGCATATGGAACATAGTATAAAAATGATCGAAAAAATCTATTCTCTATCTTCTTCTGTATTGCAACCAATGGGATGACTCGTATTAGATATGTAGAAACTGCTGTGACTGCAATATAAACTAATAATCTGCTAAGATTCATGAGTCTCCTCCTCTTCTACTGGGAATAAAATTGCTCCAAATGTTGCTGCGATCAAGGTACAAATGATGATCACGAACCCACTGGATATAAAAGATAACGCTTTGATATATTTAAATAATAAACTAACGATCATGGAAAGAATGATCACGATAGTTATATGCTTATCTTGTCTGGCTGGTGGGATGATAATCCCGATCAACATTCCATAAATTGCAAGTCCAAGTGCATTCCTTAAGATCAATGGTAATAATGTATTGGCCGTCGCTCCTAAAAGAGTTCCAATGGTCCAGCTGATCCATGGAATTGACATCAAAGCATAAAAATATCTGGGTGTAATCTCATGTCTCCCCGCACAGGATACTGCAAAAATCTCATCCGTTACCATAAATGCCATTGAGATCCGATTCCACAATGTCGACTTCTCACTTAATTTCTGTCCGATCGCAATTGACATGATCGAATATCTTAAATTAATAATGATCTGTGATAAAACTAATTCCACCAAAGATCCTCCTGCCGTCATTGTTATGATCGCTGCAAACTGTCCTGCAGAAGTTACACAGGTTGCTGAGATCAAAGTAAGTGCCCATACAGGAATTCCCTTAGACGCTCCTGAAATTCCAAATGCAAACGAAACAGCCACATATGCTAGTCCGATTGGAATTCCATCAATTAATCCTCTTCGAAATTCATTGTCTGATTTCATTATCTGCTCCTATAGTTCAAAATAATTCGATTCCTGTAAAAATATAGAAAATTTCCCCAAAAAATCGAGCTTATATATTAGAATACCACATTCTTAGACAGATTGGAAACTATTTTTCATTTTATAAAAGAATTCTTTTCAACTTTTCAGAAATTTCACAACATTCTAACCTAATCTCACAGAAAATATGTTCTCGTTGAAAAACTACACAAAACATATTATAATGGCACTAACAATCGACAATGAATATGAGGGGTATTATATATGAACAAAAAACAAATTTTATGTACTGGATTATCTCTTGCACTTCTTCTATCAAGTGTAATAACCACACCAGCTTCTATAGCTGCAGGAAAATATTTTAAGATTCAGTACATACATTCTAAGAAAAAAGTCAAAAAGAAAGCCATCAATGCCAGATACAATAATAAGGTTATAAGTACAAAAATTCCAGGATATATTGAAGGTTCTACTTCTATGTATTCTGCATACTGGATCTTCGGTCACTGTTCTTCTCTTAGAACAAAATATTCATATTCAAGTTCCAAAAAAAGAGTTACATTACAACGAAATTCTCAGAAACTTGTGATGACTTTAAACAGCAGAACAGCTACCTTGAATGGGAAGAAATTCACCCTTCCATCTGCACCTCGAAAAATCCGTTATATCGCAAAAAAGAAAAATTATATCATGGTTCCCGGAGATATCGTTGCAAAAAAACTAGGCTTAAATTATTCATGGAACAATCGTCTGTTATCAGGAGTGATCTCAAAGGGCAGTACTAATAAACCTGCTCCTTCCACTCCATCAAATACAAAACCTCAGACTTCCAATCCTTCTGGAAGTACAACAAAGATCACCGCGTCTGAATCTGATTATTCAATCCGAATCAAAAAACCTGATGGTCTTTCATCATCTTCTATAAGCTCCAACGATGATTACTGGAATAAGCAGTTACAGATCATCATTGACGGAGATTACCGCAACTTTTTTAACACAGCTTCTAACCGCACGATCAAGGATTCTTTAACTTATAAAGTTTCTTATCTAAATGGAAAAACTTATATCAATCTGATAACATCAGCGATCAAAGGATTCTCTGTTACTCAGACAGATTCTTATATCTATGTCAAGTATGCGGCACCAAAGGATATGTTCTACAGAGTCATTGTTATTGATGCCGGACATGGTGGAAAAGACAGCGGCGCAACTGGAAACGGTTATATCGAAAAGAACATGACCTTAAAGATCGTTCAGAATATCAAGACAAACTTTGACTCTGATCCGCTGTATAAGGTTTATTACACCAGACTCTCTGATTGGTATCCTACTCTTACCGAACGTTATGATCTGGCTAACACCGTCAATGCTGACCGTTTTTTAAGTGTACATATCAATTCTGCAGACTCTGCCAGTGCAAAAGGAACTGAAACATTATATAAGGATTACAAAACATATGCCAATGTCATTCATTCCTCTTCGCTAAGTGGAATGGAGTATACAAAAGGGTCTTCTTATGACCGAGGCCTTGTATACCGTCCTGGACTTGCAGTACTTCGAGGAACAAAAATGATGAGTGCCCTTGCCGAGATGGGATTCATCTCTAACAGCACGGAATCTGCAAGAATTGACGCTAGATCTGAGGCGATCGGATCTGCTCTTTACCAGTCACTCTGTAATTCTTTTAATTAATTTTATCTAATAATATCAGACTGTATCTCAGGAAATCCAAAGAGATACAGTCTTTTTATTGCATTAATATTACAAATATGTTACGATTTAATCTATGAGAAAGGGAGATAAACAATGAGATTACAAAAGTTATTTATTACAACACTATTATCAGTTTCAGTCATTGGTACGGCAATACCTGCAAATGTATCTGCCGCATCCTATGCAACGACAAAACGCACATACACTTTAAAAGTTGCTGGTAAAAAGCAGAAAAAGAAAGCTCGCGGTGCAATCTATAATGGTAAGACGATCAAAACAAAAGCACCTGGCTTCTTACGTGGTGATACAACCATGTATTCCGCAAGCTATGTATTCCAGAAGGGATTAGGCGTTTCTTATTCTTACTCTTCTAAAACATGGAAGATCACTTTAAAAAAAGGTTCTAAGACGATCACCATGAAACGTGGCAGCAAATATGCTTATGTCAATGGAAAGAAAAAGAAACTTCCAACACCTGCACGCCGTGTATATTCCTATAAACAGAAAAAAAATTACATCTATGTTCCTGGTGAGTTCTGTGCAAAACATCTTGGATATTCTTATTCATGGAGCAGTAGTTCTTATGCTGGTACTTTCTCAACAAGTAACAGTAATAAGGCATCTTCTTCCGTTACAACGCTTCCAGCAACAAATGGAGAACATTATGTACAACTTGATAAACCAGAGGGCTTATCCGAGAGCGACATCTCAACAACTGACGATTACAATAACTATCGTCTGATCGTAAACATTAAAGGAAATTATTCTTCTTATTATTCCGATGCGTCACATCGCAGTGTTGTTGGTGATTCAAGCTTCTATTCTTATTCTGTAGCTTACAGCAATGGCTATACAAAGATATATATCAGGCCTCGAAAAGCTACGATCAAAGGATTCGAAGTAACACAGACAGATTCTTATATCAAGGTTCGCTATGATTCACCAAAGGCAATGTACAAACAGATCGTTGTACTTGATGCAGGACATGGTGGTTCAGACTCTGGAGCAGTTGCCAATGGATATAAAGAAAAAAACATGACATTAAAGATCGTTCAGGCTGCAAAGTCATACTTTGATGACGATCCAGATATCAAAGTTTACTATACAAGATTATCTGATACATACCCAAGCCTTACTGAGCGTTCTGATCTTGCCAATGAAGTTGGCGCAGACAGATTCTACAGTGTTCATATCAATTCTGCCGGATCTTCTGCTACAGGAACTGAAACCTTATACAATTCCAAAGGATATAAATCTTCTACAGGACTAACAAGCTATAATTGGTCAGCAACCATTCATCCTTATATCCGTTCTGCCACAGGATTTACAAACCGAGGTCTTGTAAACCGTACAGGATTAGCTGTTCTCCGTCATACGAAGACATCTTCTACCTTAACTGAGATTGGATTCATCTCTAACAAATCTGAAGCAAAGAAAATGAACTCTAATCTTACAAACTATGGAAAAGCTGTCTATAACAGCACAAAAGCATCTTTTAGTAAAAACCCAACTGGGCGATAATATTGTATTAAAGTATTTATATTCACAACTGGCAGTCATACATCAACCGTATGACTGCCAGTTGTTTATTTATAATATGGGATCACCAGATACATGTCTTCTGTGATCTTTCCATCATATATATGATTTGTCTGACATACCTCTTCAATATAATCGTCAACAGACGAATATTCATTCCCCATATATTTCTTTGCGATCTTCCATAATGTATCACCTTTCTGCACCTGAATGCTGGTAAACTGCTTGTCTTTTGTTTCCTGGGCCTCGATCAGGTTGTTACTTAAAAGGAAAGTACTCATTAGAAAAACAAAAACTACTGCTATGATAATTCCGATCACTCTTCTCTTACTTCTCATAATATCATCCTCCGCAAACTATAATCGAACATTTGTTTTGTTTATGTCTGTATTATAGTTCTCGAACATTTGTTTGTCAAGCTTTTTCCGAAACTTTGTTCGAGAACACTTGTTTCCATTTCGGATCTATGTTATGATAAGAATAGTTTATAAACAGACACGGAGGATATGATACATGGCCAAAGAACAATTAAGTGACAAACAACAACAGATCCTTGAATTCATCAAACGACGCATCCTGGATAAAGGTTATCCACCTGCCGTACGCGAGATCTGCGAGGCAGTGAATCTTCGTTCTACTTCCTCTGTCCATTCCCATCTGGAGACTTTGGAGAGAAAAGGATACATTCATAGAGATCCTACCAAGCCTCGTGCGATCGAGATCACCGATGATGATTTTAATCTGGCTCGCCGCGAGATCATCAATATCCCTGTCGTAGGTACCGTCACTGCCGGTGAACCGATCTTAGCGGTAGAGAATATTGAAGAATATTTTCCAATGCTTCCAAATCATATCAGCAATAAGAATACTTTCATGCTCCATGTCCGTGGAGAAAGTATGATCAATGCCGGAATTTTTGACGGTGATATGGTTATTGTCGAACAACAGCCAACTGCTGATAATGGTGATATTGTCGTTGCAATGATCGAAGATTCTGCAACTGTTAAGAGATTTTATAAAGAAGATGGATATTACAGACTCCAGCCAGAGAATGATACTATGGACCCAATCATCGTATCAGAAGTATCTATTATTGGTAAAGTCGTTGGACTTTATCGTTCAATGAAATAAAAAGAAGTCAGCTGCGAGATGCTTTCAGAGCATTCCCATAGCTGACTTTTTTTTCATATGATTCTTTTTAATTTAATTCTTCGATCGATACTTCTTTTCCGTCTTTCCAGATTCTTTCAAGATCATAGAATAAACGGTTTTCTTTATCAAAGATATGGATGATGATATCACCAAAGTCAAGTAAGATCCAGTTTCCTTCTCTATACCCTTCCATCTGTTTCATCTCATATCCAGCTTTAAAAAGTTCTTCCTGTACATTATCCACCATTGCCTGTACCTGGTTTTTGTTATTACCATCTGCAATGATAAAGTAATCTGCAAGAACAGAAATGCTTCGAATATCAATGATCTTGATATCTTCTGCTAACTTGTCATCTAACGCATCATATGCGATCTTTACCATATTTAATGACTGATCCATCTTAATTCTCCTTTTTGTCTCTATAATACTTATAAGTCTCTACTGTCCGCTCATCAATTTCCTGTCCACATTCTGTCAGGTACTCTATCGTATTCTTAAGAATTGTTTTTGTACATTTATCAAGATCCTCAAATGCCAGCTTACGGACTTTTGAAAGTCCTGGAATCATCTTTCGATTTGGTTCCATATAGTCAGCAATAAAAACTATCTGTTCAAGCGGTGTCATACCGATCTTCCCTGTCGTATGACATGCGATTGCTGACAAAACTTCCGAATCCTGTTCCTTATATTCATCGCTTGCAAGAAATGGAGCGATCTCTTGATGCATCAGCTGCGGACTTTTGGTTAAAGTTCCCTCCAGACTGATATTATATCGTTTGCATAACGCTCTTTGCTCCTCCATTGAAAAACCTTTGGCACAATCATGTAAAAGACCTGCGCGATATGCTTTATGAACATCCACTCCAAACACCATTGCCATACAGGAAGCTGTATAAGCTACTCCTAGTGTATGCCGGTATCTGGATGGTTTTAACGCTGTTTTAAGCTTTTCTTCTATCTGCTGTACTTCCATATAAATCATTTCTTTCTATATAATCAATCACATCTTCTGGAAGGAAGAAATGAATACTTGATCCATTGCTACATCTTTTTCTGATATCATTGGATGAAATCTCAATGCTTGGACTGCTTAAATGATAAATCTTGCCATCGTATTTCTCTTCCAGATAATCAATCTGAGCATCCAGAGCACTTCTTGAGTCATTTCTTGTAGCTACTAATATATCTGCCATGGTAAAAATCTGTCCTGGATCTTTCCATGTCTCGATCTGATAAAGCGAATCTGCTCCCATGATGAAGTAATATCTGCAATCTGTATCCTGTTTTGTAAGTTCTCTTAACGTATCAACTGTGTACGTTGTTCCTTCACGTTTTAATTCGATATCACTAAATTTGAAATACGGAAAATCCCTGATCGCCAGCTTGATCATATCGACTCTGTTTTTCTCACTGACACCGCCACTGATCTTTTTATATGCCGGATTCTTTGTTGGCATAACCAAAATCTCATCCAATCCAAACTCTTCTTTCGCTGCCTGTCCAAGAATCAGATGTCCATGATGGATCGGATTGAATGTCCCGCCAAGAATTCCTATCTTCTTCATGGCTGTCCTCCGATATTATTTCCCTGCTTTTGGCAGTTCAATTCTCTTATGATTCTTTGATTCCTTATATAATACGATCTTCTTACCAATAACCTGTACAACCTGGGATCTTGTTCTCTCTGCAAGAACATTTGCCAGTTCTTTTGGATCGTCCATACAGTTTTGAAGAACACCGATCTTGATCAATTCCCTTGCTTCTAAAGCATCTCTGACACCCTGTACAAGTTCTGGTGAAATACTTCCTTTTCCAATGTTATAGATCGGATCGATCTTCATTGCAAGGCTCTTTAAATAAGCTCTTTGTTTGCTTGTCATGTTATCCTCCATTCAATTATATCTATCTATAGTAGTCAAACTCCAGATTATACAAACGTACGGTATCTCCCTCTTCGATTCCCATTTCTGTTAAACGTTCAATGACACCGTTTTCTTTCATGAATTTCTGGAAGAAGTCAAATCCACGCTCAGATTCCAGATTAGTATATCCAAGCATTCTCTCTACTTTCGGTCCTTCGACGGTATATAATCCTTCTTCTGGATGACCGATAAAGATTCCACCTTCTTCTTCTCCGAAGTTTAATTCGTATTCCTGTTCAAATTCTGTTGCACCTTCTGGTAATTCATCTAATAATCCCTGTACATGCCATAATAATTCTTTAACACCTTCCCCGCTTACCGCAGAAATAGGGAATACTTTGATTCCTTCTGGTTCAAACTCTTCTTTTAATAAATCGATCACAGTCTCTCTGTCTGTCTCAGACATAGCATCCATCTTGTTCGCTGCGATCACCTGTGGTTTCTCTAGAATCTCTTTGTTGTATTTCTTAAGTTCATCTGTGATAGCATGGATATCAACGATCGGATCTCTTCCTTCTACTGAAGCTCCATCTACCATATGGATCATAACTTTTGTACGTTCGATATGACGTAAAAATTCAAATCCAAGACCAACACCTTCAGACGCCCCCTCAATGATTCCTGGGATATCTGCAATAACAAATCCTTTGCTTCCATCCATATCCACAACTCCAAGATTTGGATTTAATGTTGTGAAATGATAGTTTGCGATCTTTGGATTTGCGTTTGTTACTCTTGATAAAAATGTAGATTTTCCTACATTTGGGAATCCAACCAAACCTACATCAGCAATAACTTTTAACTCAAGCATAACTTCGAGTTCCTGCGCTTTCCCACCTGGCTGGGCATATTTTGGTGCCTGCATGGTTGGAGTTGCATAATGCTGGTTTCCTTTACCACCACGACCGCCTTTTAAAAGTACAACTGGTTCCTTCTTATTAGACATATCAAGGATAACTTTCCCTGATTCCTTGTCTTTTACAACGGTTCCTGCCGGAACTTTCAGGATGATGTCTTCTCCATCAGCACCGTGGCATTTTCTTCTGCCACCTTCCTGACCATCTCCTGCCTTGAATTTTCTTCTGTGACGGTAATCAGATAAAGTATTGATTCCTTCATCTACAACAAAGATCACATCACCGCCACGGCCGCCGTCTCCACCATCTGGTCCACCGTTTGGTACATAAAGTTCCCTCCGGAAACTTACGTGGCCATCTCCACCTTTTCCGGATCTGATTATAATATTAGCTCTATCTGCAAACATTGTCTTTTCCTTTCTGTGTCAAAAAAACAACTTCCAGTCACAAAAATATTTCATTATCTTATAATGAAAAACGGCCTCAAATATGTATTTGAAGCCGTAATTACTGAATCTCAAATGATCTGTTCCTGTATGCAATTAAATTATGCTACTGGATGTACAGAACACTGTTTCTTATCTTTACCTTTTCTTTCGAAGCGAACAATACCATCAACTAATGCGAATAATGTATCGTCACCACCGCGTCCTACGTTAACGCCTGGATGAATCTTTGTTCCTCTCTGTCTGTAAAGAATATTTCCAGCTTTTACAAACTGTCCGTCAGCTCTTTTCGCACCTAATCTCTTAGATTCGGAATCTCTACCGTTCTTTGTAGAACCCATTCCTTTTTTATGAGCGAAAAATTGAAGGTTCATTTTCATCATTTTTGTTACACCTCCTTAAAGATTACATCTAAATACTGTCCATGTTCTTCTTCTACTGAAGTCAGACCAAGGATCAGTGATCTTAATAACAAGCTCCCCTCTTTGGAAAGCTCTTCCGTAAATACTACGTCAATTTCTGCGTCTTCCTGGCTTACATCAATCTGATAGTGATCATCTGTCAGTTCATCCAGAGAATTCACAAAATTAATTACCAGAGCAGACACTGCGGCACAGACAATATCTTGTCCTTCCGCACTGTAACCTGCATGGTCCTGTGAGTGGAAACCTTGAAAGGTTCCATCGACTCTCTGATAGAATGTTATCTTTGTCATAACTCTATCCTCAGGATATTATCCAACGATACTATCGATCTTAACCTGTGTAAATAACTGTCTATGACCGTTTTTCTTATGGTATCCAGTTTTTCTCTTGTATTTGTAAACGATGACTTTCTTACCTTTTCCTTCGCTTACTACAGAAGCTTCAACTTTCGCACCATCAACGGTAGGTGTTCCAACTTTAACAGTATCTCCACCAACTAAAAGTACATTATCAAATGTTACTTTAGCTCCTACTTCAGCGTCAAGTTTCTCAACTTTGATCACGTCGCCTTCGCTTACTTTATACTGTTTTCCACCTGTTGCGATAATTGCGTACATCACGGCACCTCCTATTATCAAATCTCGCCAGCTTTGGTGATTCTCGCATTCTTTAACCTCGCTGTGCGGCATACTCATATATAATAACAGCACTATTTCAATATGTCAATACTTATTTGTCGAAAAATTGGATTTTTTTCTTTTTTTCTTGTGATCTCCATAATTCCGAGCTTTGTAATATCTACAGCAACTGCTTTCTTAGAATCCCCATTTAGATAATGCTGCATTACCTGTAATAATTCTTTCTCATCATCTTTGGACTTCATATCAATAAAATCAATCATGATGATCCCTGATAAATTTCTTAAGCGGATCTGCCTTGCTGCTTCTTTGGCTGCTTCTAAGTTTATTTTCTTAATATGTGCTTCCTGGTTCTTCTTTCCAATGGATTTCCCCGTATTCACATCAATGACTGCCATTGCCTCCGTCTGTTCGATATACAGAAATCCTCCAGACTTCATAAATATTTTACGTTTAAATACCTCTGAAAGATAATGACGAAACCGATATCTTCGTTCAATGTCTCCTGCCATATAAGAACATAAGAATACTTCATAACCTTTTTCTTTCAGCTGTTCCCCTACTTCTTCCTGATCTGTCACAATACGATCGATCGATCCTGGTTTGATATCATGAACCAGCACTTCCAATGCATCGTAATTTGTATCAACAAGATGAGGAGCTTTGCGGTATTGCCTTTTAGATACGATCTCATGATATTTCGCAGACAACTGATCTGCTTCCATAAGAACATCTTCTTTGTCGGCTTTTGCAGCTTCTGTACGGAGAATAAAGCCATATTCCTGTGTCACAAGAGTCTCTGCCATTTCTTTTAATTCCTGTTTTTTTTCTTTCTGATGAATCTTATTGGAAATTCCTACAGACAGCTTATCTGAAGTCAGCACAAGATATTCCCCTGTTAATTCTATCTGATCTGATAGCATCGGACGTTTTTCTTCTGTCGCTTCTTTCTTTATCTGTACCAACACTTCATCACCCGCTTTATATTGCCTATGTCTCATGGAAAGGAAGCCTATTTCGTCTTGATCGAACTCAACAAAAGCCCCATTGATATTCTTGACAACATTTTTTACGACTCCTATGTAAATATTCCCAATATCAACTTTATTCTTCTCACTTACACATTGAAATTCTACCGGATGACCATCTTTTAATAACATACTGACCAGATGATCGCCAAACCTTGTGATCACAATCTCTGTATATGCCATTATTCTTTGATACTTGGAATTTCTACAACAGGATCTGTTTCTGCTTCGTAGTCGATTCCTTCCTCTTTAAATCCAAACATACGGTAAAAATCTTCCCAATAACCATCAACATCTGCAAGTTCTGAAACATTATCTGTATTAATCTCTTCCCAACGTTTCTTCACTTCATCCTGAATATCATCACGAAGTTCCAGATCATCCATACGAACCCATCCGTGTTCATCCGTGATCGTATCGGCTAATAATCTCTTTTCTTTAAACAGACGTTCAATCTGTTCAATACATCCTTCATGGACATTATTTTCCTTCATGACTTTATATAATACAGACATATACAATGGAACAATAGGAATCGCAGCACTTGCCTGTGTTACCAATCCTTTGTTAACAGAGATCAGCGCTTTTACTCCAACTTCTTTCGTAATCTCATCTGCTGTCTGATGCAGATGTTTCTTTGCCGCACCGATCGTTCCTTCAAAATAGATTGGATACGTAAGTTCAGATCCGATATAAGAATATGCGACAGTACTTGCATCTTCTGATAACACATCTGCATCTTTTAATGCCTGCATCCATAACTTCCAGTCTTCTCCACCCATAACTTTGACTGTAGCCTCTACTTCCTCTTCTGTAGCTGCAGGAATGCTCTTCATACCAATACTGTTATCCTTAAGGTTCAGATTCTTATTTGTAAACTCCTCCCCTGTTGTCTTTAATACAGAACGATATGTCACTCCATCTGGTGTTGTTCTTCGTGGTGCTGCAAGGCTGTATACAACCAGATCCACTTTCCCAAGATCTTTCTTGATCGTTTCGATCGTAAGATTTTTGATTTCTTTTGAGAACGCGTCTCCATTGATCGTCTTGGCATAAACTCCTTCTTCGTTTGCAAACTGTTCAAATGAAGCTGTATTATACCATCCAGGACTTGCTGTCTTTCTTCCATTAGATGGACGTTCAAACATGATTCCAAGGGTATCTGCATGACATCCAAAAGCTGCCACGATTCTTGATGCCAGTCCATATCCTGTAGAACATCCGATCACTAACACTTTCTTCGCATCTCCAGGAATCTCTCCTTGAGCTTTTACATAGGCGATCTGATCTTCCACATTCTTTTTACATCCTTCTGGATGTGCTGTTAAGCATAAATAATCTTTGACTCTCGGTTTAATGATCATAAATTTTTCTCCTTTAAAACATCTGCATCCTATACAGGTGTATTGTTTATTATCAACTTATTCCTTCAAATTATAATATGTATCGGTTTTATCTGTCAAATTTTTATAATACACTTTTTCAAATTTTGTTGGTTATCTTGGGAAGTTTTCAAAACTTTATTCTCAGCATCAAAAGAAGAAGGTATTTCTTTTTTTTAAATACCTTCTTCTTATCCTCTTTATTTAACGATTCTTCGTACTGTTACGATTCTTCTGTATCTTGCATTGTTTGAAATCTTAATTCCACCTCTTGGATATGGTGCTGAATTACTTGCATGTACGATCTTGTTGTTTCCCATATAGATTGCAACATGTCCGCTATAGCAGATTAAATCTCCTGCCTGAGCATTCTTGATCCCACCTTTTACTTTCTTACCATATCTTCTCTGTGCACTTGAGGAATGTGGAAGACGCTTTCCAAACTTCTTGTAAACTCCTCTCGTGAATCCTGAACAATCTGTTCCGTTTGTAAGACTTGATCCACCGTATCTGTATCTATTCCCTACAAAGTTTTTTGCATATTCAACAACTGCATCTCCTTTTTCTGATGCTTTTACTTCTTTTGAACTTGTATGTACACTCATTGTAACTGCGGCCGATGCCATTGCTACTAACATCATCACTCTTAAAATAACTCGTTTCATATTAACTCCTGATATATTACAATTTTAAATTTATTTCAAATATTTCTTTCAACAGTTGATATTGTACGATAAAGAGCAACAATTGTCAATAGTTTTTTAAGATTATTTCAGTTTAGTTAATATTTTTGTAACATTTCCGTTTTTTCTCTTTAATAAATCAAGATGTCGTTTTACAAGATTTAGTTCATGTCTGGTAATATCCTTGTTACTGTACCTTGCTTTCTCTATGATCTCTGACGTCATGGAATTGCTGTTATTCCTTGATTTTGCGCCATTTTCAGCATATTTTTCTAACTGTTTTTCATAAAAAAGTACTTTTTCTTTATTTGTCATTTGATTCCATTTTCTTTTCTTTTGTAACAATTTTATGAACGCAAAAATCACTGCTAATATTATGACGATTGGAATCATTTGAAACATTTTCTTTACATTTGTTACGAATTGTTTTTTATTTGGTACAATCGCATTTCGTTGTTTTTCTTCCTGTTCCACATGTTTATATACACTTTCTCCAGTATCTCTTCCCGTTACTTCTACCGGAATCCATCCGATATGTTCAATATAAATTTCTGTCCATGCATGTGCCTCATAATCTGTCACCTGTGCTTTTCCAAGTCTCCACTGATCTGCACGGATCTTATATCCTTCTACATATCTGGCCGGAATTCCTGCTTCCCTGAACAAAAAAACTGCCGCTGATGCAAACTGGGTACAAAACCCTCTTTTTCTCTCCGTTAAAAATTCATTTACCGGATCCTTATCTTGCCCTGTTAAACCTGGTCGGTAAGTATATTGATAATTATTTTTTAAAAATTTTTGAATTTCTTCTATATTATATAAGATACTATTTTCTTTATTTACATGGCAACTCAGCTGCTTTATTGTCTTCTTTATCTCTTCTGGAATCTCCAGATAATTCTGCTGTACATAAGTTCCATACTCCTGCATAGAACGAACATAATTCTTTTCAAGCTCTCCCGCATTTTTCAACACAGACATCACGTCAAATCTCTGACTGATATCTAACAGGTTCTTGTTATTCTTGATCTGATAATAAGAAGTTGTATACTCCGTATCTGCTGTATTACGTTCTATCACACTGTCTCCAGCTGCATTTCCATTAATTCTGCTCGCATCTGAAAAATATGGTATTAATAAGAAACTCTCCTGCATCTTCTGATAATGAATCTTTATTTCTCTCTTTTCAGAAAATGCAATATCTTTTGGTGTCTGAATATATCCTTTCTGATAAACAGCAAAATCCTGCATAGAGAGATCTGGAAATAAATATGGCAGTTCCTGTGCCATTTCTCCACCGTAGACCAGGTTATTTTTCTTTTCCTTTGTCCATTCTCCATCTTTATATCTGCCACTAACAAATCCCTTCAGATACAGATCTGCATTTTCCGGGGCATACACCAGAAATAATTTTTCTCCTTTTGGAGAAACTTCTCCTACACTTCGAAGCTTTCCATTCCCAATTCCTCCGACTGCAAGATAGCCTTTTCCCTGTGTCCATTCCCTGATCTGTATCAGAATATTTCGTTTTATCATCGTATCTGTGGGTACATTCGTCTGATCATAAAAAAACAAAGGTACTGCGGCAGCCAGAAACATAATATACAATCCTGCCGCAAATCCTTTTTTTCCTTTTCGTATACTAAAATAAACAATCCATGAACCTAAAAACAAGAAAAACGCTGCTGAAATTCCATATGGCGCGATCATTAAAACGGCCATTTCCATAAGACCGGTTGTAAGAAACAAAGTCAATGGACGACATCTTAATATTCCAAGCACAATTCCTGCCACCAGCACAAAAAACAAAACTGCCAGTACGCTGTCCCTTCGACTATGTTCTAACGTCACCGAAATGTAATAATAAAATCCAAGATCCATACTCTGATTCAATGCTTCTGCCATCTTATTATTGATGATCTGAAATCCATTGATCAGCTGTCTGTGTGCAAGCATGCAGTATATGATACATATCACAACCATGACTACAATATTTCTCTTATTCTGATCAAGCAATCTACACATTCCGAGAAACCAAATGACACTTCCCATCACAAAAAGCCACTGAAACCTTGAAATCCGAAATCCAGCAAATATACTCCATACAACAGATGCAAAAGCCACTGCCATCATGATATATTCAATTTTTATTTTTTTATATCCACACATTATAACTCCATATCATATAAAAATTTCTGCAGATCTTGTCCTTTTTCACAAAGTGGAATCTTATAAAGATGCTCCATCGGATCCGATGACAATTCATATTTTCCACAAAAAATATCCGTAAACAATTCTTCATATTGTTCTATATGGCAAAGCAGATATTTATGCTCCCCATAATAGATTTCCTGTATAACTCCCTGCGATTTCAAAAAGAAAGAAATAGAATAAAAAGCTGCCATATAATCAGAAATACGGTCTTTTTCTATATCATCCAACGATAATCCGATCTTCACGCGTTCTTCTTCCTCTTCTTCATTTTTTCTCACCCAAAGTCCACCTGTCGCAGCATAGAGGTTCCAATGAACTCTTGAAATCCGGTCTCCTTCCTGATATTTCCTGACTCCATCGTATTCAAAACCTTGTTCCATAAGATCTCTTCTTGCGATCTTTTCCTGCATAAATCCCATTTCATATCGTTTTGGCATAACAAGAAAAGATATTTGTTTGTTAAATTCTTTTTTTACTTTATACATTCCTGTAAGATCTTCCCACGAAACTGAACAAATCTGAATATGATAACTGTCACATTCCGTGATCATTTCAGACAGTGTGATCGAATCTCCTTCTTGTGGATTCCATACGATATTTTTCTTCTTTCGCATTCTTTGTTTTCGAAACTTGGATGTCATTTCATATTCCAATCGGAATGTATAGCTGTTTATCTTTGATGTAATTCCATGAATCCTCAATCGTATCTCTGCTTCATCGCCTTCTGTAAGTACTAATGAATCCATTTCTATGGTTAATATCATCTGTTTTTGTTCTGACTGACACCTGCAGACAGAATAAGCCAGTACAACAAATAAGGATGCCATAAGGCACCCTCCAATGAAATTTCCATAAATGATCCAATATATAAGCGCAAATATTATGACAAAAAAATACATCTTTATCCTTTCTGATTTCCTTTTGGAAGTGGTATCTTATAAAGAATCGCTTTTAAAATCTCTTCTTTCGTTTTCCTCTGAACCTTCGCTTCCTTGCTTCTGATCACCCTATGCTCGATAGTTTCAAAGAAAACATCTTTCACATCCTGTGGTATTACATAATCACGTCCCTCAAGATATGCATTTGCTTTTGCCATCGATAAAAGTGCGATCGTTCCTCTTGGACTGATTCCAAGTTCTAAGTCTCTGGATCTTCTTGTCTCATTCGCAATCTCGACAATATATCTTAAAATATCTTCATGCACAAATAATCGTGCAGCTTCTTCTCTTGCTTTTCGCAATTCTTCCACCGAGATCTGTTCTTCGATCCCAGAGGTCGTCATATCCACACTTCCTTGTGCTAACATCTTGATCTCACTCTCCATATCCGGATATCCAAGAGATGTCCGGATCATAAATCGGTCTAACTGTGATTCTGGAAGCGAGTGTGTTCCAATAGAACCAAAAGGATTCTGCGTTGCAATAACGATATACGGATCTGGAAGATCTCTCGTAATACCATCTACCGTGATCTGTCCTTCTTCCATTGCTTCTAGAAGTGCCGACTGTGTCTTCGGTGATGTTCGGTTAATCTCATCCGCCAGCAAAAGATTCGTCATCGCTGCTCCTTCTTTGAATTCAAATTCTTCACTACCCTGATGATAGATAGAAAATCCTGCAATATCCGTTGGCATGATATCCGGAGTAAACTGAATCCTTTGATAATCCAGTCCCAATACCTTTGAAAAGGCTAATGCAAGTGTTGTCTTTCCTACACCTGGAATATCCTCGATCAAGATATGTCCTCCTGCAAGAATCGCTGTCATGATCTGATGCACCGTATGACCTTTTCCTTCCATAACACGGTTGATCTCATCCATTGCTCTGACTGCTTTTTTGTACATAAAGAAATTATCCATCTTATCTTCCTCGTTTTGCAGTTATAACAATGATCACCATAGCAAGTGCAAGGCTTATTGCTGCTCCTGCAAGTCCAATATATCCATTTCCTGTAATTCCTGACAAAATATATCCAACACTTGCACAAAGTGCCACTGTTAACGCATATGGCATCTGTGTTGCCACGTGGTCTATGTGCTTACACTGCGCTCCCGCAGACGAAAGGATCGTCGTATCAGAAATCGGTGAAATATGATCTCCACAAACAGCTCCTGCAAGAATCGCTCCTACACAAACTGACATCATCATATAATTACCACTTAAGATCGTAACAGAAATTGGGATCAAAATTCCAAATGTTCCCCATGATGTTCCTGTTGCAAATGCAAGTCCTAATGAAATCAGGAAGAAGATAACTGGCATCACAGCGATCGCCATTGTACTTCCACCAACAGCTGCTTTAACAAATCCCTGAATATTTAAATACTCTGCTCCACAAACACCTGATAATGTCCATGCAAGACAAAGGATCATGATCGCTGATGTCATTGCTTTAAATCCCTGTGCAAAGCTTCCACAGAAATCTACAAATTCAAGAACTTTTCTTGGAATATACAAAATAAATGTAAAGATCAGTGTTAAAAATGATCCTAATACCAAACTTCTCGCACTGGAGCAATTAGCAAAGACCTCTGCAAGCGAAACCCCTTTGAAAAAGCCTCCTGTGTACAACATAAATCCAATACAAGAAGCGATCAAAAATAAAATCGGCAAGATCAGATCTTTTACCTTTCCATGTCCAACGATCGGTACTTCTTCTTCATCTTCAACGATCTCTTCTAAATGTGCATTTAATTCATACTGTTTCATCTTTGAATAATCAATATTCGTAATGATCAAAAATGCTAAAAATACAAGTGTGAGCAATGCATAATAGTTAAATGGAATCGCTCTCAAGAATAAGGTAAATCCATCAATATTGCATCCTGCTGGAAGAGATGATCCTACAGCTGCTGCCCAGCTTGAGATTGGCGCAATAATACATACGGGAGCTGCAGTTGCATCGATCACATAAGCCAATTTTGCTCTTGTAACATTATGTTTATCTGTCACAGGGCGCATAACCGTTCCAACCGTCAGACAGTTAAAATAATCATCAACAAAGATCACAACTCCAAGACAGATCGTTGCAAAAAGTGCCTGTCTCTTTGTGCGGATTGCTTTTGCTGCCCATTTTCCATAGGCTCTGGAAGCACCTGATTTGGTGATCAGTGCTACCAGAATTCCTAATAATACTAAAAATATCAAAATATCGCAATTAGCTCCAATTTTCTCTCCCATGATCGCAAAAATGGTATCCATTGCTTTGATCAGATGAAAATTATGATACATCAGGGCCCCCGATGCAATTCCGATCATCAGCGATAAATATACCTCCTTGGTTATTAATGCTAAAACAATTGCAATCACTGGCGGAAGAATCGCCCAAAATGTACCTGTCATGTATATTTACTCCTTAATCTTTAATCTCTGTAATAATTGATGAGGCATCCTTTTAAAATGATTTCTCTCTCATCATCTGTTAATTCACCTAGTGTTAAGGTGATCTCTTTCATTCCTTCATTTACCACATATGCTGGAATCTTTGTAAGCTTGTCTTCCACTGCTTTGCGGACATCTGGAACAAAAATGTAATCTTTGTTCTTAAATGGAAGTTCTCCTTTATCAATCGTAAATGGAAGCATTCCCCAGTTGATCAGGTTTGAACGGTATCTCTTTGTCGCATATTCGTTTGCGATATTTGCCCATCCACCTAATACTTTCTGGCAAGAAGCCGCCTGTTCACGTGCAGAACCATCTCCTGGTTTCACTGCAAAGATCGTGCTTCCGATTCCTAAATTATCCTGAGTTACATCCGCGTAAGATTCTTTGACTGTCTCCAGGATATCTTTAACTTCTGGGAATGCTTCCGCTGCATCTTCTCCAGCTTCGATCGCTTTCTGTGCTTTCTGTACTTCTTTTGCAAGTCCTACATATGCAGGGTCTTTTCTTGATAACGCAAATTCTGCAAGTCCTAATGGATTAGAACGATAAGATGAAGTTTCTCCAGATGGGATCAATTCATCTGTTGTTGTAACAGGATCATGAATCTCTGATACAACTTTTAATAACATGTTCTGTGGAAGTGCAGACATCTCTGGCCAATCTTTGATGTTTGGTCCAAACTGAATCTCTACTGATGGATCTGCAACACCCTTGCTGTCAAATACACGATTATCATAAATTGTCTTGTCAAAGTGATATTTTGGAATAAAATCACTTGCTTCTACATCCGTTGCCGGTGTTAAATATCCTTTATTCGCTGCTGTTGCTGCGATAGAACGTGCATCCATTAATGCAACGGAAGAAATCTGGCCATTCTGAAGTTTAGAACCTTCACGGTTCGGGAAGTTTCTTGTTGAATGACGAATACTAAACGCATTATTTGCAGGTGTATCTCCAGCACCAAAACATGGTCCACAGAATGCTGTCTTAACGATCGCACCTGTCTGCATCAGATCTGCAACTGCTCCATTCTTCACAAGTTCCATATAAATTGGTGTACTTGCAGGATATACGCTTAATGTAAATTCATCAGAACCAATACTTGCTCCTTTTAAGATATTAGCCGCTGAACAGATATTTTCATATCCACCACCTGCACATCCTGCAATGATTCCCTGATCTACATAAAGTTTTCCATCGTGGACTTTATCTCTTAAAGAATAGTCAACTGCACCATCTAAACTTACTAATGCACGTTTTTCTACATCTGCAAGAATATCGTCAAGGTTTGCATTCACCTCTTCGATCGTGTATGTATTACTTGGATGGAATGGCATAGCGATCATTGGTTTGATCTTATCTAAATCTACTTCCACGATTCCATCATAATATGCTACTTTTCCAGGATTCAATTCCTTAAAGTCTTCAGACCTTCCATGAATCTCGTAAAATTCCTTGATCTTATCATCTGTTCTCCAGATAGAAGACAGGCAAGTTGTCTCTGTTGTCATAACATCGACACCGATTCTGAAATCTGCACTTAAATTAGATACACCAGGTCCAACAAATTCCATAACTTTATTGTTTACATAGCCTTTTTCAAAGACTGCTCCGATGATCGCCAGTGCAACATCCTGTGGTCCGACACCTTTGACTGGTTTTCCTTTTAAATAAATTCCGATCACGCCTGGCATATTGATATCATAAGTTCTGTTAAGAAGCTGTTTTACAAGCTCTGGTCCACCTTCTCCCATTGCCATGGTTCCAAGTGCTCCATAACGTGTATGGCTGTCTGAGCCAAGGATCATCTTTCCACCGCCAGCTAACATTTCTCTTGCGAACTGATGGATCACTGCCTGATGAGGTGGTACATAAACTCCACCATATTTCTTTGCAGCTGTTAAACCAAACATATGATCATCTTCGTTGATGGTTCCCCCAACAGCACACAGACTATTATGACAGTTTGTCAATACATATGGTACCGGGAATTTCTCGATTCCTGATGCTCTTGCTGTCTGGATAATTCCAACAAACGTAATATCATGAGATGTTAATTTATCGAATTTAATCTGAAGTTTCTCCATGTTACCAGATGTATTGTGGTCTCTTAAAATACCATATGCTATGGTGTTCTTAGAAGCTTCTTCCTTGGATACCACTTCACCTGTAAGCTGCTTTAATGCTTCGGCTTCAGATTCTTTTACCAAAGTTGTTCCGTCTACCAGATATGCGCCTTCTGAAAATAATTGAATCATGTATCTGTCCTCCTGCAATGCATTTTTCTAGTTATTATAACATACTTCTACACTTTATGGAAGTAAAACGTTAAAAAGGTGCAGACACCAAGGCTCTGCACCCCATATATTTTATTTATACTAAATAAGGATCATATATACTGTTGCAATTGAAATAACGATCTGAATGATCGCAAATCTGAAAACAGTCTGTGTATTAGACCAACCGATTTTCTTACGAACGTGATCATGTAACGGCATCGTTGTATTCGCAAAAATATGTATCTTTAAGAATCTAAGTAATGCTACTTTTACAAGTCCTAATCCACCATCCAGAATCAGAACTAATGCAACTAATAAGAACAAGAAAGGACTTCCTGTCTTAAGCACTGCCAAACTGATAAAAATTCCCATGGCACGGCTTCCAGCATCTCCCATCATCAAACGGCTTGGTGTTGCATTGTACCATAAATATCCAAGAATACATACAACAAACAATAAAATAATATATGGAAACTGTGTTTCATTTCCTCGGATCTGATCGATCACATAGATCGTTACCAGTGTAATGATCGTTAATGTTCCAGATAGTCCATCGACTCCATCAGAGCAGTTTGTTACATTGATCGCTGCCCATACAAGAATGATCGTAAGAATAAAGAACAACACTGGTGGAATATAGAATTTCACGCCGATCGTTGCAAGCTCTACATAAGTAGAATTAAAATGAATATAGTTAAGTGCTGCAACTGCTGCTACCAAAAAGTCAAGAATTCCTTTTTTGTATTCTCCCCATGGCTCATCTGCTGCATCATCCATAAATCCTGTTAACATTTCAACAAAAACAAGAACAAGATAAATAAACATCTCCACAGACATCTCGCCAAACAACAATGCTGCGATACAAAATACAGAAATAAAAATGATTCCTGCACCTCTTGGTTTTCCTGCGGATAACTTTCCATTATGTGCAAATTCTCTTCCCATATCTCTTGGCAGCCAATCATTTAAAAAGGATGTCAGGATACAGGTTGCAGCAAATGCAAAAAATACTCCGATAAATGCCGTGATCGGTAAAACACTTCCGGCAATCATATTTAACATTGGTATTCCTCCTAATTATCTTTTTAGTATACTCTTTTTTATCACACAATTATCTAGTATATCACGGATTTAAAATATTGCAATTCTTATTTTTATAAACTCCGTGTGTTTTGTTCTATTTCTGCTTCATCTCCTCTACGAGGCCTCGCAGCTGTTTTGTATCTTTTTTAATATCTTTTGCAGCAAAGATCGCTGAAACAACTGCCACACCATCAACATCCGTTTCTTCTAGTGTCTTGATATTTTCTTTTTTGATCCCGCCGATCGCTACCACTGGAATCTCTACTGTATGACAGATTTTTTTAATTTCTTCTTTAGAGACAACATTAGCATCTTTCTTGGTCGATGTTGCACAAACTGCACCAACCCCCAAATAATCTGCACCGCCTTTTTGTGCTTTTATTGCTTCCTCTACATTGTGTGCAGAAACTCCAATGATCTTATCCTCTCCCAATAGTTTTCTTGCCTCTTCTACTGACATGTCATCTTGTCCGATATGAACTCCATCAGCATCAACTGCCAAAGCCACTTCTATATTATCATTGATCACAAATGGCACCTTGTATTTCTTGGACAGTTCTTTCATTTCTCTTGCTTCTTTTATAAATTCTTCTTTGGAAAGATGTTTTTCACGAAGCTGTAAAAAGGTAATCCCACCTTCTAAAGCTTCCTTTACCTGATCCATCAAGGTAGTATCTTTCACCCATGTCCTGTCTGTTACTGCATATAAAGTCATTGCATCAGCATTTACTCTCAATTTGACTGCTCCTTTCCATCCATTCTGCATTCATATTACTCATCGCATCCATCAGATGCACTTTCAGTGTGCCGGTTCCTTCTGCTTTCTCCTTTGCATATTCTCCACAGATTCCCATCGCACTAACTGCTGTCGTCACTGCTTCTAAGATCTGATCCGGATTGGCTCCGATAAATCCTGCGATCACACCATCCAGCATACATCCGGTTCCCGTGATCCTTGACATATCCGAAACGCCGTTATCGATCAAATAGATCTGCTGGCCATCTGTCACCAGGTCTGTCTTTCCTGTGATCACGATCACTGCTTTGGTCTTCTTCGCCATATTCTTTGCCATTTGAATCACATATTCCAAATTGTCTTCTGTCACAGCGTCATCTTTCTTCGCATCAACACCATAACCATCATCATTGCCCTTATATAAGGTTTTGATTTCTGATATATTTCCACGGATCACGTTAAAGTGGATCTGCTTAAGCAATTTCGCCGCTGTTTCTTTTCTGAATCTGGAAGCACCAACTCCCACAGGATCAAACACGACCAGATGACCCCGTTGATTCGCTTCTTCCCCTGCAAGAAGCATGGATCTCACGGTATTTTGTTTTAAAGTTCCCATGTTGATCACGAGACTATCGCACATTGCTGTGATCTCTTTAACTTCCATCCAGTCATCTGCCATGATCGGTGAAGCCCCGATCGCAAGGATCATATTCGCAACATCATTGATCGTTACATAGTTTGTAATACAATGGACCATTGTCTGATCTCTTCTGATATTATCAAAAATTCTCTCAAAATCTATTCTCTTCATCTGATTCCTTCTTTTCTCCTGTTTCCTGCATTCATTGCAGATTATACCACAAATATTAGAAAAGGTATACTGGCGAATTTTCTCACACTTTATGATTCCCAGAATACTATAAACTGTAAATAAATCTTTTGGAGGTTTTAACATGAGTGATTTAGCTGCAACTGGCTGTGGAGGATCTTGTGGTTCATCTTGCTTTGGAGGAAATAACAGCTGTCTGCTTCTTTTAATCTTACTTTGCTGCTGTGGAGGTGGAAATAATGATGGCTGCGGATGCGGAAACGGATGCGACAGCCTGATCTGGATCATCTTAATCCTCTGCTGCTGTGGTAACGGCAGCTTTGGATGTGGCAGCAACAATGGCTGCGGATGTGGATGCTAAATTTAATGATTTCTGATAAAAGAGGATGCCTTTTGATCCGGCATCCTCTTTTTTATTGGCAGATCACCATCAACAACAAACAGATGATCCACATATTGTTCTGATTCCTTTTTTCTGGTCTCTTCTGCATCCGATAGTTATCATTCTCTTGGGTTTCCTGTTTTCTCTTTTCTTCCCGTTGTCTTTGTTCTTCTTTGCGCTTTAAACACTCAGGATCCAGTTCATAAATTGTATTTTCTTCTTCTACCAAAATTTCATTCATAATTTTTTTCACCTCCTAATACTATAGGATATGAGAAAAAATCTGAAGGTTGTGACAATCATGGAACAAAATCAAACTTCCTGGGAAAATTTTTTCCGTAATGACTCTTCTAATATGTTAGAAGATGCCCTTCCATATCTTCCACCAAACTTAAAAAAGATTGCTGCCATTTATATCAAATTAACCGAACTTTCCAAAATTTCTTCTGAATTTGACAACGAACAGACTCTTTCTGCCTGCGGTTTTGATCAAGATCCTGCTTCTATGGAATTATTACTAAATGCTCTGAAACTTCGCGCCCCAAAGGAAACTGCCATGCAGATCGAACAAATTCTTCAGATGATGCAAATGTTTGAAGTCTATCAAAATTATCAGCGTTTTGTTGATACGACTAACCAGTCATCTTCCTCATCTTCTGAGAGCCAAAACAGTGATCTATTTTCAAAACTAATGCCTATGATGATGGCAAAAGACAGTCCTTGTACTAATACAGCAAAACCAAATTCTGACTTTATGAACCAGTTAAACCAGATTCTTAAAAAATAAAGGAGTTTTTTATGTCTGACGATCCTATTTCATTCAATCATTTATCTTCTCTTGACCCAAAAAAGCTGGAAATCATAAAATTTGTGATCTCCAGCTGCCATGGAAAACCTCTTGAATCAATTCTCCCAGACCTTATGGCGGCTTCAAGCCGTCTTTCAGAACAAGGTCTTTCTTTTACAAACGAAGAAATTTCCATGATCATCGATGGTCTGAAAGAATCTATGTCTCCAGAAGAACAGCAGCGGATCGATATGATCCGTCCACTGATCATGTAATTTAGATTTAAGAAAGCATTTCTTTTGCTTTCTTTAAATAGCCGCGGATCACATCACAGGAATGCTCAAATTGGCTTTTCTCCTCTTCTGTAAGCTCCATTTCTACAATTTCTTCTATTCCGTCTGCTCCGATCACGACTGGAACGCCCGCTGCCACGTCTTTCTGTCCATACTCCCCATCCAGATGGACAGAAAGCGGCCAGATCCTTTTCTCATCGTATACGATTGATTTGACGATCTCACTTAACGCGATCCCAATTCCAAATTCTGTACTTTTCTTACCGATGATCACTGTCATACCCGCCTGTCGAACCTCGTCCTGCAAATCTTCGATCGTAACCTTGCCTAATGTGTCAGGATACTCCTTTTGAAGTTTTGTAAATGGTTTCCCTCCGATGGATACATGAGATAATGGAACAATCTGAGAATCCCCATGTTCACCCATGCAGAATGCCTCTATTGAATTTCTGTGATATCCTGTTTTCTCTTCCAAAATCCTCTTGATCCTTAAACTGTCAAGACTCGTTCCCGTGCTAAAGCAGCGAAATCTCTCGATACCTAACGCTTTTCTCAAACATTCTCCCACTACATCCGCAGGATTTGTAATACTGATCAGAATTCCTCGAAACTTTGTGTCTTGAATCTTCGGAATGATATCTTTCAATCGTTCCATGGAATCCCCGAACATGTCAAGTCTTGTCTCTCCCTCTTTGCGGCTTCGTCCGATCGCATTGACAAGAATATCCGCATCATCAAGATCTTCATAACTGCCTGAACGGATCACAACTTTCGCAGGAAGACACGCCCCCATATCATCAAGATCCAACGCCTGGCTTTTCGCTTTTTCTTCATCTGTGTCGATCAAAACAATTTCATTTGCAAGACTACGAAACATCAATGACAATGCACAGTGTGTTCCGACATGTCCAGCTCCTAAAATTACGATTTTCGTCTGTTTCATCTGCTTTTCCTTCCATTTTATATCTATCTACATTCGATCACTGCATATGGCTTTTGTTTTTCATCACACAATGCTACCAGTGTCCTTTGTTCTTCCCTTGCATATCTCGGATATAAAACATCTCCTTCATACGCCTGTTTTTTATATTCGACCCGCAGCTGTCTGATTTCCAAATCTTGTGGCAGCTGTTCGAATGCTGTTTTTACATACCAGCTGTTATTGACATGATCATTACTGTCGATCCAGCTTCTTTGTACTTTCACTGGTTCTTTTTCTTCCCATTCTCTGGAAAGTTTGATCTTTCTTGGTTCATATTCCATCTCTAATGGAGCTTCTAATTTGTAGACATCAATTTCTTCTTTGGTTGGTCTGACTGGCATTCCTGTTTCTGTGTTTATATATACCCAGATAGAATTGGCATAGGCTAATCGTTCCTCCTGTGTTGTCTTCATGATAAAATTTCTCGTTGCATGAAACTTATCAAAGCCGGATCCCCATGTTCCAACTGTGATCTTTTCACATTCCTCTGGTCTTCTTTCCAAAACGATCTGCCATGAATTCAGGATCCATGCACGTTTCTTATTGGCAAGATATTCTACTCCAACGCCCAGTTCTTCAGACTGAAATGCACTGCAGTCTTGAAAATAATCAACTATTGCTGGAATTGATAATCTGCCGCTTCTGTCTATTTCACTGTATCGGATTCTGCTATCAAATGTATACATGTTTTAACCTTTCTGATTTTCATATAAGCCTTACTGATCTTAAGTGAAAAAATGACGCAGACACTGCCATCGTTATCTGCGCCATTTTATTATTCTATTTCTGAACGATATTTACAATTCTTCCTGGTACATAGATTTCTTTCACGATATTACCGTTTAATTTATCTCCAAGAACTTCTTTTGCTTTCGCAAGAACAGAATCTTTGTCTTCTTCTGCACCGATGACAAGTTTTCCTTTCACTTTACCATTGATCTGAACAACGATCTCTACTTCATCCTCTTTCATGGCTTCTTCATCATATGTTGGCCATGTCTGAGCAAATACGCTGTCTTCATGTCCCATTGCTTCCCATAATTCTTCTGCAACATGTGGTGCAAATGGTGCAAGTAATACGATTGCTGTCTCTAAAGTTTCTTTGTCAACTCCAGATTTCTTAGCCATTGCTGTTAATGTATTGGTATATTCCATAAATCCACTAACAACTGTGTTTAAACTAAAGTTATTTAAACGTGTTGTGATATCATAGATCAGTTTATGGCGTACTTTTAATAATTCTTTATCAGCTTCTACGCCTTTGTCTTTCTGATCCATAACAAGTTTGTAGAATCTTGTTAAGAATCTATGCACTCCATCGATACCGCTTTCATCCCATTCAGCATCCAATTCTGGTGGTCCAACGAATAGTTCGTACATTCTTAAGGAGTCACATCCATAATCTCTTACAAGATCATCTGGAGATACGACATTTCCTTTGGATTTACTCATCTTGATACCATTCTTACCTGTGATCATTCCCTGGTTGAACAGTTTGTGGAATGGTTCGTCAAAGTCGATCACTCCGATGTCACATAAGAATTTTGTGTAGAATCTTGAGTATAACAGATGTAATACGGCATGTTCTACTCCACCGATGTACATATCTACTGGTAAATATTTGTCTGCTTTCTCTCTGGATACTAATTCTTCATTATTCTTATTATCGATGTATCTTAAGAAATACCATGAAGATCCTGCCCACTGAGGCATTGTGTTTGTCTCACGTTTTGCATCCTTACCACATACAGGACACTTACAGTTTACCCAGTCTTCGATATCTGCTAATGGAGATTCTCCTGTTCCTGTTGGTTCGTATTTCTCAACTTCTGGTAATGTCAATGGTAATTCTTCTTCTGGTACTGGAACTGCTCCGCAGTCTGGGCAATGAACGATAGGAATTGGTTCACCCCAGTAACGCTGACGACTGAAGACCCAGTCACGTAATTTATAGTTTGTTGTCTTCTTACCGATTCCCATCTCTTCGATGATCTTTGGTGCCTCTTCTTTTAATTCAGAAGATTCTTTTCCATTCCAGTCGCCGGAATTGATCATGATACCAGATGCTTCTGTGTAAGCTTCTTCCATATTCTCGATCTCTTTACCATCTTTAGCGATAACCTGAATGATCGGAATATCAAACTTCTTAGCAAATTCAAAGTCACGGTCATCATGCGCTGGTACACACATGATCGCTCCTGTACCGTAATCTGCAAGTACATAATCAGATAACCAGATTGGTACTTTTGCTCCATTGATCGGATTGATCGCATAGCTTCCTGTAAATACACCTGTCTTTTCTTTATCCTGCATACGGTCTACAGATGATTTTAAGGATGCCTGATAGATATATTCTTCTACTGCTTCTCTTGTCTCATCTGTTGCAAGATCTTTCGCTAATTCATGTTCTGGAGCTAATACCATAAATGTTGCTCCGTGTAATGTATCTGGACGAGTTGTATAAACTGTGATCTCATCATCTCTTCCATCAACTTTAAAGTTAACTTCTGCACCGTGGCTCTTACCGATCCACTCTGCCTGCATCTTCTTAACTTTCTCTGGCCAGTCAAGTTTGTCAAGATCAGCTAACAGACGGTCTGCATATGCTGTGATCTTTAACATCCACTGTCTTAAGTTCTTCTTGGTTACGTCTGCACCGCAGCGTTCACACTTACCGTTTACTACTTCTTCGTTCGCAAGTCCTGTCTTACATGATGGACACCAGTTGATCGGCATCTGTTTCTCGTATGCAAGACCTTTCTTGAACATCTTTACGAAAATCCATTGTGTCCATTTGTAGAATTCTGGGTCTGTTGTGTTAACTTCCATATCCCAGTCATAGATTGCGGAAATCTCATTGATCTGGCGTTTAATATTCTTAATATTGGCTTCTGTAGAAATACGAGGATGTGTTCCCATCTTGATCGCATAGTTTTCTGCTGGAAGTCCAAATGCATCCCATCCCATTGGATGAATGACATAGTATCCATTTAATAATTTGTAACGGCTCCATACATCACTGATCACATATCCTCTCCAATGTCCTACATGAAGACCACTTCCTGATGGATATGGAAACATATCTAAACAGTAATATTTAGGTTTCTTACCGTCATTTACATTGACAGGATGTTCCTGCCAGTGTTTTCTCCACTTTTGTTCGATTGCCTTATGGTTATAAGGTGTTGCCATATTTTATTCCTCCTAGCCGTATCTATCTCTGGCCGTCTTCTTTCTATGATTTGTGAAAACAGCTGATAAATTCTTTAATCTTATTTATTTTATCATACTGAAATGCCGTGTCAACTCTCCCGTCAAAAAACTTCGAAAAAAAGAAGAATGTATCGTTAAAATACATCCTTCTTTTTAAGATTCCTTACTGCTGTGGCTGTGCTGTTGACTCTGTTGATGTTGTTTGCTGTTCTGTCGTTCCTGTTGTTGCCTGTTCAAACTGAACTTTGATCTGTTTTGTCACTGTCACTCCATTCTTACCTTTGTAAGAAACATTCGCTGCTGTAATTGTTCCTGCCTGATCTTTGACTAGAACAACCGCAACTGCTGTATTCGTTCCTGCCACAACCGTTCCATTATCATTGATCGTTACAACTGCACGAACTGCATCGATCACTGCCTGATCTGTACTTGCTACTGGTACTGTTACAGTTTCAGCAGATGTATTGATCTGAGCATTTACATTTCCTGTTACTGTGATCGTAATGTTCTTTGTTGCTGTTCTATATGGTTTGTTTATATTCTTCACACTGTACTGTACTGCATATCGTCCAGGTTTACTAAACTTATATGCTTTGGCTTTTGCATATGTATATGTTGTATAAGCAGATGCTCCCGGTGCTTTGATCTTCACTGTCATTGCACTCGTTCTGTCAGCTCCACTTCTCATCTTCGCTGTTACACCTGTTACCGCATTTGTCGTATTTACTTTGACTGTACGGTTCTTGGCTGTGATCACTGGTGCTAATGTATCAACAACTCTTACAACGATCGTCTTTGTTGTTTTAACTCCTAAAGAAGATTTCACAGTATACTTAATACGATATGTTCCTAAAGATTTTGTTGAAAATTTTGCTTTTCTGTATTTACCTTTTACATATTTTGTTGTTGTGTATGTAATATTCTTTGTTAAGCTCTTCTTTGTGATCTTATCTTTTGCTGTAACACCTGATTTTACATTATATGAAGATCCGTATTCTGCTGTCTTTGCTTTCTTCTTAGCTACTGTTAATGTAGCTTTCTGCTTACGGTATGGATTCTTCTTGCTTGGATCTGTTGGATCCCAATACTGTCTTCTTGCTGTAGATACCTTGATCCCTTTTGGTTTTCCTAAAGGTCCAGGATTACTGCTGCTATATACAGTAACTTTCGTTCCTAATGCACAATTATCATAGATCCACTTTGCATCTCCTACTGATAAACGGATACATCCATGAGATGCAGTCTGTCCAAGTTTATTAAACTGAACCGTAGACTGTGTTGAAGGATTCTTTTCATAATACCACACAGAATGGAATAAGATTCCTCCATGAACTCTTGTACAGTACTGCCCATAACTTGGTCCCATCAGTGTCTGCCAACGGTATTTCGCTGGTGTGTAGAATGTACCTGCTGGTGTATTAGAACCTCCACAGGAAGTCAAAAATGCTTTGATCGGTTTGTATGTTCCGTTCTTCAACTGATATACAGTTGCTACGTTTGCCTGTTTGTTGACTTTGATCCAATACTTTGTATTGGCTGCTTGTGCAGTCTTTGGTGTTGCAAATGAGAATCCAAATGCTGTCACGATCATTAATACCACTGCACATAGTTTTTTACATCTTAATTGAAATGTTTTCATGTTGCTCCTTCCTTTTCGTTCATTCTTCTTATCATTATATCTTTGCATTTTGTTCTTGTAAACATGTAAGTTTGTTGTTATTATAATTTTAAAAAAAATTTAAGAATTGTAAGAAAGGATGTACATATGTTTCAATTTAATCACTTTAATTTTAACGTTTTAAATCTTGAGAAGAGTTTGGAGTTTTATAAAGAAGCTCTCGGACTTGATGTAGTTCGTGAAAAGGATGCTTCCGATGGAAGTTTTAAGATCGTTTATCTTGGAGATGGATCTTCTGATTTCTTATTAGAGCTTACTTGGATGCGTGACCAGAAAGAACCTTATAATCTTGGGGATGAGGAATTTCATCTGGCATTGACTGCAGATGATTTTGATGAGGCACATGCACTTCATGAGAAAATGGGATGTATTTGTTTTGAAAATCATGATATGGGTATTTATTTTATTAATGATCCAGATGGATATTGGATTGAAATCATTCCTGCGAAATAATATATTGAAGGATATTCTATGTTTTAGATATTTTTATAAAAAGAAGCAAATCCAAGCATTTGACCGGAATCCAATTCCCCGATCACTACTTGAATCTGCTTCTTTTATTATGATACTATATTTTTCTGCAATTTTTCAAATCTTATCTGCAGTTTTTCAAAAATGCTTCATATCCTTTTTCCACTTCATAGATATCGGATTTGCTTGTGATCTCCCATGGTGCATGCATACTTAACACTGCAACTCCGCAGTCGATGACGTTCATGCTGTAGGCAGCAGGAATGTAAGCGATCGTTCCTCCGCCTCCTTCGTCAACTTTTCCAAGTTCTGCTGTCTGGAAGGCTACTTTTGCTTCATCAAAGATCTTTCTTAACTGGGCGATATATTCTGGGTTTGCATCATTTGACCCTGATTTTCCTCTGGCTCCAGTGTATTTGTTTAATACTAATCCTTTTCCGAAATATGCACAGTTTTTCTTCTCCATTACACTTGGATAGTTTGGATCAAAGGCTGCACTTACGTCTGATGACAGCATGTAAGAATTCTGAAGTGTTCTTCTTAATCTCAGATCGTTGTAATCTCCTGTTAATGCCAAAATTTCTGCGACTGTATTTTCAAAGAATCTGGAATGCATTCCGGTTGCTCCAACGCTTCCGATCTCTTCTTTATCTACTAAGATGCAGCAGGATGTTCTCTTTGGTGCTTCTACATTTAACATGGCTGCTAAGGATGTATATGCACAGACTCTGTCATCTTGTCCGTAGGACATGATCATACTGCGGTCTAATCCAAAATCTCTTGCTTTTCCTGCTGGTACGACTTCGATTTCTGCGGATAAGAAGTCTTCTTCTTCAATTCCATATTCTTCATCGAATAACTGTAACAACTGTTTCTTGACTGCTTCTTTTTCTTCGCCTTTTAATGGTTTGCTTCCGATCAGGACGTTAAGATCTTCTCCTTCTACAATCACATTTCCTTTCTTCTGCATCTGTTTTCCTGATAAATGAATTAAAAGGTCTGTGATTCCCACTACTGGATCTTCATCTTTTTCACCGATACAGATATTGACTTTTGTTCCGTCTTTCTTCACAACAACACCGTGTAATGCCATTGGAAGTGTAACCCATTGATATTTCTTAACTCCACCGTAATAGTGGGTGTCTAATAATGCCATCTCTGTGTCTTCGTATAATGGATTCTGTTTAAGATCCAGTCTTGGTGAGTCGATGTGTGCTCCTAAGATATTTAATCCATCTTCAATCGCATCTTCTCCGATCTGGAATAATGCGATCGTTTTTTCCATCCATGTGCGGTATACTTTGTTACCCGCTTTTAATGGTGTCTGGTTTTTGATCAGTTCTTCTAAATCCTGATATCCAGCTTTCTTTGCCAATTCGATCGACTGTGCTACACATTCACGTTCTGTCTTTCCATTGGATAAGAAATCTTTGTATTCCTTGCAAAGTCCTTCTAATGCCTTGATATCTGCTTCTTCATATGTTGTCCATGCATTTTCTCGATTCATGCTAATGTCTCCTTCCATAGTGCTTCTTTAAACCCGATCAACACAAAATCATCTCCTACAACCAGTGGGCGTTTTACTAACATTCCGTCGGTTGCAAGCAGTTCGTATTGTTCTTCTTCTGACATCTCTGGCAATTTGTCTTTTAACCCTAACTCACGATATTTCATACCGCTTGTGTTAAAAAATCGCTTCAGTGGCAATCCGCTTCTTTCGTGCCAGTCTTTTAACTCTTCGACCGTTGGGTTGTCTTCAATGATATGACGGTCTTCGTAAGATATACCTTGTTCATCCAACCATTTCTTTGCCTTCTTGCAGGTACTGCATTTTGGATATTCTAAAAACAGCATTGTTTCGCCTCCCTTGTTTTCTTATCTGTTTTATCATAGCACATTAGGTTGTCAGCGTAAATCTTTGAATTATTTTCTCAAAATAATACCAGTAGTCTTTTTGTTTTACGCTTTGCTTTGCGTAGATTGGAACGCTCTTTTGACTTTTTCCATTGATAAGATATTTGATCTCCCCGACTTTCTGTCCTTCTTTCACGGGTGCATCAATGAAAGAGGGTAAGATACTCTCAATCTTTATCTTATCTGTTTTCTTTACCAGAAATGCTGCCTTGAGATTTCCTGTTTTCAGCAAGACTTTTTCTTTAAGACCATTCTTTATACTTATTTCTTTGATCTTGCTTGTATCTGCAATGATCTCTCGTCTCTCGTAATGATCTGTGGCGTATTGAACCAGTTTCCTTACATCCTTCCATTTATAGGTCTTGTGCGGCGGCCACCCACTGGCAAGAACAGAAAATGTCATCGTCATGTTCTTCTGCTTTACAGCCCCCACATAGCAATATCCTGCTTTTGAAGTGTATCCTGTCTTCCCAGAAATCACTCCTTGCATGCTGGATAACAAGGCATTGTGATTATTGCAGATAAATCTTCTCTTTCTGCTGCCATCTGTAAATGTATATTGTTTTGTCTGCGTGATTTCAAGAAATTGCTGATTCTTAATACATCGTGCCATGATCTTTGCCAGATCCTGTGCTGTCGTTTCATGCCGTCCTTTCTTATCTATACCATCCAGACCATTTGGTGTTACAAAATGGGTATTCAAAGTACCTAGATTTTCTGCCATCTGATTCATTCTTTTTTCAAAGTTTTCCACACTTCCTTCTGCATGTTCTGCTAATACAACTGCACAATCATTATAGGACTCTAACATTAATCCGTAGAGCAGATCTTTGACTTTATACTTTTCCCCTTCTCTCACCCCTAATCTTACTTTCGGCTGCATCGCTGCATTCTTTGAAACTTCTGCCATCTGATCAAGATCACAGTGCTTTAAAATATATAAACATGTTAAAATCTTTGTTGTACTGGCATTCGGCATTTTTTGATCTTTGGATTTCTCATAGAGGATTTTCCCACTTTCAGCATCCATGATCACAGCTGCCTTTGCATTTAAGTTTATTTCTTCTGCTGACACTGCATATATCTGTATACTACATATTATCACATATAAAAAAACAGAAACAATGGTTTTCATATCCTGTACCCTTCTTTTTTGCTTACTTTAAGGTTCAATTTAATACAAGTATATGGAATCCATTGTTTCTTTATTATAATTTTATGATAAATACCGGCATTGGCGGATTGTTTTTCTTATTGGGGAAGTCCTGTCTTGCAATAAAATACTTACGGTCATCTAGCTGGCTTAGGTATTCTAGCACCCCATCACGTTCTTCAAAACCACTGTCACCGCCACTGTAAATACAGATGCTCATAATCCCACCTGTCTTTAGCATCCCAAGTCCTGCTTCAACTGCCTGAATCGTCGTGTTGGTCTTTGTCGCAAGATGATGGTCCCCACCTGGAAGATACCCAAGATTGAACATAATACAAGATACTGCCATCTCTTTGACGTATTCTTTCATATGCTCATGGCCATCTAAAATCAGTTCTGCATTCATTTTATGTTTATCCAGTTTTTCTCTGGTCTGTCTTAATGCATCTGCCTGCACATCAAAGGCGTAGACTTTTCCGCTTTCTCCTGTTTTGCTGCACAAATAATAGGTGTCTCCACCTTTTCCCATCGTTGCATCAATACAGCAGTCTCCTTCTTTGATATATTCATCTAGCACTCGATGAATCCAGTCTGTCATAGTAATTCTCATTTCTTTGGTTCCTATTTAATAATATGTTACAACCGGGTCTCCCTGACTTACAAGTTTGTATAATGTAGCCGCAGCATATGTTGGAAGATTGACACATCCATGAGATCCATTGGATATATATTCGCTTCCTCCAAAAGAACCTCTCCATGGTGCAGAATGAAAACCTACATTTCCAATGAATGGCATCCAGTATTTAACATCAGAACTGTATCCCTGTCCACTTAATGTTGCACTTGGCTGTTTATAAAGGATATATGCAACACACTCCGGTGTCTTACGGTCTGCTGTCATCTTACCTGTAACACAGGATGTTGTGAATTTAAGTTTTCCTTTTTTGAAATAGTAAACCGTCTGTGCTCCCATATCTACTTCTACATAAGTATCTCCGATATCACCATTGACACCATCGTAAACTTTTCCTTTTTCTCTCCAGTATGGCTCTCGTGTCTCTGTTGTTCCATTTGCTAACATCTTCTTCACAGAAGTCATTTCTTTGTCCTTGCTGATACGCCATCCATAAGGTCCACCGTAAATCTTCTTTGTACGTCCATCATGTGTCTTAAACTTATGCCATCCATACTGTGTATTATATTTGTACATGAATTTCAATACCCAGTTTTCCATGGCATTTTTATCTACTGTATATCCTGAATAGTCTTTCTTGATCTTCAACCAGCTGCTATATGTATTCTTATCAAGAACTACCTCTTGTTTTCCAAATTTATATGTAATACTTCCTTTTAATTTTTTGTTCATATCTTTTGTCAGATTGATCAATTTATCATTGTCAGAAGTATACTCTGGATTATCATAGCAGTTTTCTTTATCCAGTGAGATAGTAGAAAGACCATCTTTCACTGCTTCTCCAATCTTCTTAGCTGCTACATCTTTTTTAAGTTCTGTTCCTTCTTCTTCTTTCTGAATCTCGAATTTGCCATCTTTGTATACTGGTTTTGCATTTGCGATCTTGATCATCTTCTTGTTGTTAAATGCATCCAGTTTCTTATAGGCTTTTGTGAAAGACTTTGTATCATATGAATACATTGTCACATTATCATAATGTTCTGAACCAAATAAGCCCTTGATCCATCCAAAAGACCCCTGATCTTCCTTAATCTGTTTAATCTCATCAGCACCTTCAAACTTTGTTCTGAGCTGATCACTTGTTAATGTCTCTGTCTTGTCTTTTCTTTCCTTGACCGTTAATGAATAGTCATCTGCTTTCTTGTCAAACATCTCAATCACTTGATCTGCCGTCTTGCCAGCAACATTCATTCCATTGATCTTAGTTCCCCAGAAGAATTTATTACTGAAACTAAAACCAATCACTAAATAAATTACCAATACCGCAACAACTGCGATTCCAAGGTAATGTTTCCACGTCAGTTTTTTATTTTCCATTTGTTTTATCCCTCCTAAATACAATTTCATATTATAGTACAATCTTTGTAAAATAACTACACTTTTTTTGTACTTTTATAAAATCAATTTTTCATCAAATATTTAAACTGCTTTGATAATTTTTTAACGTTTTCTCTTGTACTTACTGATACAAAATGTTAGAATATAACTAGTGTGTTAACAATGAAACTATCGTTTCATGGAATTTATTTTTAGGAGGACTTATTATGTCATTCACGCAAGAATATCAAAAAAAATTAACAACTGCTGATGAAGCTGTCAAAGTCGTAAAATCCGGAGATCGTCTGGAATATGGATGGTGTGTTACTACTCCAGTTGCTTTAGACGAAGCTTTAGCAAAACGTATGCCTGATCTTGAAAATATTCAGATTCATGGTGGTATCGTTATGCGTCCATTAGCAATCACTCAGATTGAAAACCCAGCAGATCATTTTACATGGAATTCATGGCATATGGGTGGTTTAGAAAGAAAATGGATCAACGAAGGATTCTCTTTCTACGCTCCGATCCGTTATTCTGAATTACCAAGCTATTACCGTGATTGTCTTCCAGGAACAGACGTTGTTATGATGCAGGTTGCACCTATGGATGCTCATGGATATTTTAACTTTGGTCCAAGTGCTTCTCATACAGCAGCTATGCTTGAAAAAGCAAAATGCGTTATCGTCGAAGTTAATGAAAATATGCCTCGTTGCCTTGGTGGTTTCGAAGAAGGTATCCATATTTCCAAAGTTGACATGATCGTTGAAGGAAACAATCCTGCTATTGACGAATTAGGTGGTGGCGGAGCTGCTACAGAAGTGGATCAGGCAGTTGCAAGACTGATCGTTGATCAGATTCCTGACGGAGCCTGCTTACAGCTTGGAATCGGTGGTATGCCTAATGCTGTAGGATCTTTGATCGCAGAATCCGATTTAAAAGACCTTGGTGTTCATACAGAAATGTATGTTGATGCTTTCGTTGATATTGCAAAAGCCGGTAAGATCACAGGTGCTCACAAGAACATCGACCGTTACCGTCAGACTTATGCTTTCGCAGCAGGTACAAAAAAATTATATGATTATTTAAATGATAACCCAGAGTGCATGAGCGCTCCTGTTGATTATACAAACAGCATCGCTACGATTTCATCTATCGATAACTTTATCTCTATCAACAATGCGGTAGATGTTGACTTATATGGACAGATCAGTGCTGAGTCTTCAGGAATCCGTCAGATCAGTGGTGCCGGTGGACAGCTTGATTTCGTTATGGGTGCTTACTTATCTAAGGGTGGAAAGAGTTTTGTATGCTTATCTTCTACTTTCACAAATAAGAAAGGGGAAACATTCTCAAGAATCCTTCCTACATTACATAATGGATCTGTCGTTACAGATACTCGTTCAAATGCTCATTACATCGTTACAGAATATGGTATGGCAAACTTAAAAGGTAAGTCTACATGGGAACGTGCAGAAGCCTTGATCAATATCGCTCATCCAGATTTCAGAGATCAGCTGATCAAAGATGCAGAAACTGCTCATATCTGGAGAAGATCCAACAAATAAGCTAACAATCAATTATTTTGATAATTGTTTTTTAAATTTTCCAAACCAAATAAAAATCCCGGACCTTTTACGGATCCGGGATTTTTATTTGGTTATTTAATTCTTACATTTTCTATATTCTTAATGATGATCGTACTGCCTCCGCCTGGCTCTTCAATGATCTCAACATTATCTTTGGTATTATATTCTTCCATCGGAATCTTAATCTCAATTCCTGTATCCGTCTCCAACATCTGATATTCCAGTTTCTTTACTGTATTTTCTTTTACTACTGTAAATGTATCATATTGCATATCATATCGTTCAATCTTCTCATCAAATTCCTGCTTCTTACCTTGATGATTTCCAAATAGTTTATCCCCGATCTCATTCACCTTAAACGCCTGATTTTCCGTAAATTCTTCTCTTAATCGGCTTTTCATGTCCAAACGTTTCGCAATCCCATCTTCTGGATAATGGTTGTTTATATCGTTAATAACTTTATTTAGAATCTGAAATTTCTTCTTTGGTGCCAGATCTGCATAGCATTGTAAGAATCTCTCAGAAAGATAGTTGATCTTATCCCCGTTCAACATCTCATACTTTTTCTCTACAAGACGTACTTTGTATTCTGTCAGATCGATGATCACTGCTTCTGTAAGCTTTGCCGAATCCGTTGGCATAACTCTTTGTTTCACGATATCATTTGCTTCTGCATCTTCCTCTTCTCGATGTACATAAGTCACTTTGTAATTCATCTTAAGCAGTGCGATATGAATTACACTTTGTACCTGAAAAGTCACACAAAGAAGATCCGCTGCAGGAATCGTTACACTATCACACATGATATCAAACAGATTTTCTCCTAAAACTCTTGTCGCCTCTATAAAGCTCTCATCATCTGATTCTTCCATGCTCTCTAACAAACTTAATACTGGCGAAACACTTCCATTGAACTGACATCTTTTTGCATCATCACTTTCCATTATCTTAAAAATATGTCCTCTGACAAATTCCATTAAATCTGGTCCCATCTCCAAAAGCTGACTGGATAAGCCAAGATATCCTGTGTGGCTGTCCAAAATATGTAAAATTCCTTTTCTGATAATAATATCATCTTTCTGTATATGTTCCATGATTGATTGTCTCCTTTTTGTTTTATCCATTGTGTATCATTTTATCATATCGATCATTTTTACGCAAAAAGAAAGAATCCTGCTATACAGAATTCTTCTACGAAAATAAAAAGTCATGGTTCCCTACACCATGACTTCTTCTAATATGAAAAATCCCCATGTATTCCCACCAATGAAGAATCGGCAACCCCTTGCCGGTGATCTTACTGTGAACCCCTTCACAAATAAAATCTGTGGAAAACATAAAATTTCATATTCTAATAGGACCAACTTCTGATATTCTCCTTGGTATGGCAGATTCTATTATCTGGCTCCCTACTTCCTGACAACAAAAAACCGTTCATAGAATTATCTCTTCTATAACGGCTGCCTCTATCTAGATTAAATACCCATATCACATTCCCTTAATGCTAAATGTGGCAACCGGCTGTCATAGTCCAATAAGACCTTAGACCCTTCTGGCTTTGCGTCCCTGTCTTTCAACAGGTTTGCCCTATGAATAAATATGAACTTTTAACTATGTGTATAGAATATCACACTTTCCATAATGTGTCAATTATTTTTAACAATACATAAAGTCCGCGGAAGTATTGATCCGCGGACTCTTTAAAAATTAAATTCTCAAAAAATGATTATTTAACAACTGCTCTTAATTTTTCTGTTAAAGCTGGAACGATCTTGTTTAAGTCTCCAACAATTCCGTAATCAGCTACATCAAAGATAGGAGCTGTTTCATCTTTGTTGATTGCAACGATGATATCAGATTCTTCCATACCTGCAACGTGCTGGATTGCTCCAGAAATACCAATTGCGAAGTATACGTTAGGACGTACAGTTTTTCCTGTCTGTCCAACCTGGATATCTCTTGGCTGCCATCCGTTATCAACAACGGCACGAGAACAGCTTACTTCTCCTCCGAGAACTTCAGCTAATTCTTTTAACATTCCAAATCCTTCTTCTCCAACTCCACGTCCACCAGATACTAAGATCTTAGCATCCATGATATCTACTGTATCTGTAACAGATTTAACGATATCCATGATTTCAACGTATTTGTTGTCTGGAGTAAATCCAGGATTGTATTCGATAACTTCAGCTTTTGCTCCTTCAATAGGATCGATCTTCTGCATAACACCAGGACGAACTGTTGCCATCTGAGGTCTGTTGTCTGGGCAAGCGATTGTTGCGATCGTATTTCCACCGAATGCTGGACGAGTCATTAATAACTGATTGTGTTTCTGTTCTTTTCCTGGGATTGCTCTTAATGGGAAATCACCGATTTCAAGAACTGTACAGTCAGCTGTTAAACCTGTCTGAACACGTGCAGATACACGAGGTCCAAGGTCACGACCGATTGCTGTCGCACCAACTAACATGATCTCTGGTTTGTATTCATTGATCACAGATGCTAATGCATGTGTATATGGTTCTGTTCTGTATTCTTTTAATTCTGGATCGTCAACTACGATAACTTTATCAGCACCGTATTTTGCAAGATCATCTACTAATCCTTTAACGTCAGAACCTACAAGAACAGCAGTTACGTCTGTATCTAAGTCTTTTGCTAAGTCTTTTGCTTTTCCAAGTAATTCGAATGCGATTCCGCTTAATTCGTTATCTACCTGCTGTGCAAAGACGTATACGCCTCTATATTCTTCTAAACCCATTTTATTCACCACTTTTCCTTTTCACTAAATTACATGTTTTTCAGCTAATTTATCCATGATATAATCTACTGCTTCTTCTGGATCAAGTGTAACTTTTTCTCCAGCACCTTTTCTTACTTTGTCAGATGCTTTTGCGATCTTAGTTGGAGATCCAGCAAGACCAAGGTTAGAATCCTCTACATCTTTAAGGTCTTTTCTTCCCCAAACAGTTACTTCTGCATCATATGCATCAAAAATTCCACCTGGAGTCATATATCTTGGCTCGTTTAATTCAGCTAATGCTGTAACTAAGCAAGGCATTTTAGCTTTTAAGATGTGGTATCTATCTTCATACTGACGCTGTACAACTACGCTGTCACCGTCAATTTTAATGTCTTCTGCATAAGAGATAACTGGAATATCAAGATGTTCAGAAATCTGTGGTCCAACCTGAGCTGTATCACCATCGATAGCCTGACGTCCTGTGATGATCAGATCATAGTCAAGATTTCTTAATGCTCCAGCTAATGTAGTAGAAGTTGCCCATGTGTCAGCTCCTCCTAATACTCTGTCAGTTACAAGGATACCTTTATCAGCACCCATTGCCATAGCTTCACGAAGAACTTCGTCAGCTTTTGGAAGTCCCATTGTAAGAACTGTAACTTCAGCTCCATATTCATCTTTAATTCTAAGTGCTGCTTCTAATCCAGCTTTGTCATCTGGGTTCATGATAGTAAGCATAGCACCTCTGTCTAATGTACCATCTGGGTTGAATTTAACTCCACCTTTTGTATCTGGTACCTGTTTTACACAAACAACTATCTTCACGGTAAGTACCTCCCTATTTCAATAAGTTTCCAGAAATAACCATACGCTGAACTTCAGATGTTCCTTCGTAGATTTCTGTGATCTTAGCATCGCGCATCATACGTTCTACATCGTATTCTCTGATGTATCCGTAACCACCATGTAACTGAACAGCTTTTGTTGTTACTTCCATAGCAACTTCTGCTGCATATAATTTAGCCATAGCAGCTTCAACACTGTATACTTTCTGAGTAGCTTTAGCCATAGCAGCTTTGTATACTAACTGTTTTGCAGCTTCTACTTTTGTTGCCATATCAGCTAACTGGAACTGTGTATTCTGGAACTGTCCGATAGAACGTCCGAACTGTTTTCTTTCTTTTACATATTCGATTGTTCTTTCTAAAGCACCTTCTGCAAGTCCAAGAGCCTGAGAAGCGATACCAATACGTCCTCCATCAAGAGTATGCATTGCGATACCGAAACCTTTACCCTGTTTTCCTAACAGATTTTCTTTTGGAATACGGCAGTCTTCAAAAATTAATTCATATGTAGCTGATCCGCGGATACCCATTTTCTTTTCTTTTGTTCCAAATGTGAAACCTGGAGTTCCTTTTTCTACGATGAATGCAGAAATTTCTTTCATCTTTCTTCCGCGTTTTTCAACAACACCTGTTACTGCGATTACGATATAAACGTCTGCGTAGCTACCATTTGTAATGAAGCACTTAGATCCGTTTAATACCCATTCGTCTCCGTCTAATACGGCTTTTGTCTGCTGTCCCTGTGCATCTGTACCAGCACCTGGTTCTGTCAGACCAAAAGCTCCTAATTTCTTACCAGATGCTAAATCTGGGATATATTTTTTCTTCTGTTCTTCTGTACCAAAAGTCTGGATTGGATCGATACAAAGAGATGTATGTGCAGAAACGATAACACCTGTTGTACCACAAACTTTTGATAATTCTTCAACACACATAACGTATGTTAATGGATCGCATCCCTGTCCACCATATTCTTTAGGAACTGGAATACCTAAGAATCCTGCTTTAGCCATTTTTGCTACAGTTTCAACTGGAAACTGTTCATTTTCATCCACGTCCTGTGCAAGAGGCTTTACTTCTTTTTCAGCAAACTCTTTGAAAAGAGTTCTTGCCATTTCATGTTTCTTACTTAATGTGAAATCCATTCTTTATTCCTCCATCATGATTTCTATAAAGTTAACTTTTGCATCCAGAGTTCACCATCTCCGGATGCAAAAGAAAAGCTCTTTTTCTTACTTGCTGTAATCGTAGAATCCTTTACCAGTCTTACATCCTAATAATCCTCCACGAACCATCTTTCTTAATAATGGATGTGGACGATATTTTGTATCACCGAATTCATTGTAAAGTACTTCCATGATTGCAAGGCAAACGTCTAATCCAATTAAATCACCTAAAGCTAAAGGTCCCATTGGATGGTTTGCTCCTAATTTCATAGCTGTGTCGATACCTTCTACAGAAGCTACCCCATCAGCATAAATTCCGATTGCTTCGTTGATCATAGGGATTAAGATTCTGTTAACTACGAATCCAGCACCTTCTTCAACCTGTACAGGTGTTTTACCGATTTCTTCAGCGATTGCTTTGATCTTATCAACAACTTCTTTTGGTGTGTTGATACCAGCGATAACTTCAACCAGTTTCATAACAGGAGCTGGGTTAAAGAAATGCATACCGATCATTGGACGATCAAGTCCTGCACCGATTTCTGTGATTGATAAAGAAGATGTATTTGTAGCAAAGATAGCATCTTCTTTACAGATATCCTGTAATTCTTTGAATGTCTGTTTTTTGATTTCCATGTTTTCAATAGCTGCTTCTACGATTAAGTCGCAGTCTGTACAGATATCTTTTACACCTGTTGTGATTTTTGCTAAGATAGCATCTGCAGCTGCCTGTTCCATTTTTCCTCTTGCAACACGTTTTTCTAAACCTTTTGCGATTTTAGCTTTTCCGTTTGCTGCAAATTCTTCATTAATATCACATAAGCATACTTCATATCCTTCTGTCTGTGCAAATGCCTGTGCGATTCCGCTACCCATTGTTCCAGCGCCGATTACTCCAACTTTCATTATAATTCCTCCTATAAAATTATTTTACTATGTGGTTTTTCAGTCTGCAGCAAATACCGCAGACTGAAAATATATTAAATTTCATTATTATTTGTTCTGGAAAGGAACAACTTTTAATTTCTTGGATTTATCTTTCTCTAAGAAGTTACCCATTCCTACTTTCTGATCTTCTGTTTCAAAACAGCTTCCGAAAGCTTTTTCTTCTACAACGATTGCCTGATCCATATCTACCTGAAGACCTTCATTGATTGCTTTCTTACATGCACGTACTGCGATTGGTGCATTAGATGCGATCTTGTTAGCTAATTTCTTAGCTGCTGCTAATAATTCTTCCTGTGGATATACTGCATTAACTAATCCGATTCTGTAAGCTTCTTCTGCTTTGATGTTAAATGCTGTATAGATCATTTCTTTTGCTTTTCCTACTCCGACGATACGAGCAAGTCTCTGTGTACCACCGAATCCTGGTGTGATTCCAAGACCAACTTCAGGCTGTCCAAAGATTGCATTTTCAGAACAGATTCTGATATCACAACTCATGGAAATCTCACATCCACCACCTAAAGCGAATCCATTGACTGCTGCGATAACTGGAATAGGGAATGTTTCGATCTTGCGGAATACATCGTTTCCTGTCTTACCGAAAGCTTCTCCTTCTGCTTTTGTTAATGTACTCATCTCTCCGATGTCAGCACCGGCAACGAAAGATTTATCTCCAGCACCTGTTAACACAACGGCTCTTGTTGCATCTAAGTCGATCGCATCAAAAGTTGCTTCGATTTCTTTTAATACTTCACTATTTAATGCGTTTAATGCTTTTGGACGATTGATTGTTACAACACCTACAAAACCGTCCTGTTCATATGTAACGAATTCCATTCTAAGAATTCTCCTTTCCTAATTATCTATAATTAATTAGTCTCTTTCAACGATAGTTGTGCAACCCATTCCACCACCGATGCAAAGTGTTGCAAGACCTTTCTTAGCGTCTCTCTTCTGCATTTCATGAAGCAGTGTAACGAAGATACGGCATCCTGAAGCTCCTACTGGATGTCCAAGAGCGATTGCTCCACCGTTTACGTTTACTTTGCTCATATCGAATTTCAGATCTCTTGCTACTGCTACAGACTGTGCTGCGAAAGCTTCGTTTGCTTCGATTAAGTCCATATCGTCAATTGTTAAGTCTGCTTTTGCTAAAGCTTTCTTTGTAGAAGCTACTGGTCCAACACCCATGATAGATGGATCTACACCACCAAGAGCTCCTGTTACATATGTAGCCATTGGTGTAACACCTAATTCTTTGGCTTTTTCTTCGCTCATTACTACGACTGCTGCTGCACCATCGTTGATTCCTGACGCGTTACCAGCTGTAACAACTCCACCTTCTTTTCCAGAGCAGCATCTTAATCCTGCTAAAGATTCAGCTGTTGTTCCAGGTCTTGGTCCTTCGTCTGTATCTACGATAACTGTTTTCTTTCTCTGTTTTACTTCTACAGGAACGATCTCATCTTTGAATCTTCCTGATTCCTGAGCTGCTACTGCTTTCTGCTGAGAAGCTGCTGCAAACTCATCTAATTCTTCACGAGTTAATCCCCACTGTTCTGCTACGTTTTCAGCTGTGATCATCATGTGATAGTGATTGAATGCATCTGTTAATGCATCGTTAACCATTGTATCTACCAGTGTTCCGTTATTCATACGATATCCGAAACGTGCTTTTGGTAATGCAAATGGAGCCATTGACATGCTTTCCATACCACCGGCAACAACGATATCAGCATCTCCTGCCTGAATCATCTGTGCTGCCATGTTTACACAGTTTAATCCTGATCCACATACTACGTTAACTGTAACTGCTGGTGTTTCAATTGGAAGTCCTGCGTTTAAGGAAGCCTGACGAGCAACGTTCTGTCCTAATCCTGCCTGGATAACGCATCCCATGTATACATGGTCTACCTGATCAGCTGGAACTCCTGCTCTCTTTAATGCTTCTTTGATTACGATTGATCCCATGTCTACTGCTGGTACTGTGCTGAGTACTCCACCCATTTTACCAATCGCTGTACGGCATGCTCCTGCGATAACTACTTTCTTTGCCATATCAATTTTCCTCCATATTCTTGATTATTATACTTTGGCGATCTTCTCTCTCGCCGATATGTTAATACTATCACAATCTTTTCTCATTTTCAATTGCTATTTTTTAAAAAGATTTTCAATAAATTGTGCAAAGTGCCAAAAACCGCATAAATACGTGTTTTTTCGATGTATACAATGTCCTTGTCGGATTGTATTTTTTTTAACACAATCCGACATAACTTATAACACTTTCTCACCGAATTGATAACTTTCTTGTATTTTCTATGAAATAATCCTGATTTTTTCGTGAAAAAAATAACAATTTTTACAATATAAATATATTTACACTCTTTATAAATTGATTTTTCGTTAAACTTACTTCACTTTCAACATGTCTAACTTAACACATCCCTGTATTTTTTCATTGAAAGAAAAAACTTTTTATTCCTATGAAAAATCCCCATATTTTTTAAAAACTTATTTCTGTACACGCAAAAAGAGAGCTTGGTGTGTGCGTTAAAACACCAAACTCTCTTTTCTCTTCTATATATATTCTCTTCTGATCATTAACGATCCTGCATGCTGATACAATCGATTGCTACCGGACCACCTCTGACTACTTCAATATTTGTATAACGTTCTTTAAACACCTTTAAAATAGAATCATTCTTTGTCTCTGTACGAATTGCTTCTATTAATAAGCTGTCTTTCCCCATATCCTTGATCAGGAAACGGAACACTTCTGCCATCTGGAAGATCTCTGCCATCTGCTTCTCTGTAAGACTTTTCACTTTGATAAACATGATTTCCTTTGTTCGGATCGATGTATCTGTATAGTCAATAACTTTAATAACTTCCACGCTTCGATTTAACTGTTTCTTGACCTGTTCAAATGTCTTTTCATCTGCATCAATACAGATCGTCATACGAGACATTGTTGGATCTTCTGTTTCTCCAACTGTAAGACTGTGTATATTGTAGGCTTTTCCAGAGAATAGTCCGGAAATTCTTGCAAGAACACCAGCACGGTTTTCTACGAACAAGGAAAGCCATCTTCTTTCCATCTGATTATCCATTTTCATTCCTCCTATTCTTCTCCACGTTCCATGATCAGATCTGTGATAGATCCATTTGGTTTCACCATTGGCATAACAAGTTCTTCATTCTCAATGATGAATTCAATGATCGTTGGCCCATCTGTTTTCGCTTTTGCTTTCTCAAATGCTGGGATAATTTCTTCTTTCTTAAAGACTCTGATCCCCTGTGCTCCATAACTTTCAGCAAGTTTTACAAAATCTGGTGTATATGGCGGACATTTTGAAAAATCTCCATCACAATGATGTTCACAACTCTTTCTTCTTCTTAAACATGTACCTGCATATGCTTTATCATAGAAGAGATCCTGCCACTGTCTCACCATTCCAAGATACCCATTATTTAAAATACAGATTGTAATAGGAAGTTCCTGAATCACAGCTGTCGCGATCTCCTGGGAATTCATCTGAAATCCACCATCTCCAGATACACAAACAACTTCTCTTCCTGGATTACCAATTGCTGCACCAATTGATGCTGGAAGCCCATAACCCATCGTTCCGAGTCCACCAGATGTCAGCATCTGTCGTCTTCCATATAGTTCTAAGAACTGTGTCGTCCACATCTGATTCTGTCCAACGTCTGTTGTAACAATTGGTTCATCAAAGTACTCATTGATCGCATCAATGACCTGTTTTGGAACTAATTTTTCTTTTTCTTCCATTACTAATGGCTTTTGTTCATGCCATTCATTCATTCTTGACAGCCATTCATCTACTTTACATGGTTCTTCATCTTCTGCAATAGACAACATTAATGCGATGGCTTCTTTTGCATCTCCTACCAATGGCACATCAACTGTAACGTTCTTAGAGATCGCCGCTGTATCAATATCAATATGAATGATCTTGGCATCCGATGCAAATGTTCCAAGTTTTCCTGTAATTCGGTCATTAAATCTTGTTCCAATGGAAATCAACAGATCACAATCATTTACTGCCTGATTTGCTGCATAATTTCCATGCATTCCAATATTTCCATAATATAATTCATGATTTGTTGGTACGATTCCTCGTCCCATGATCGTTGTAACAACTGGAACCTTTAATGTTTCCATTAATTTGCACATCTCTTCTTGTGCCCCTGCGATCTTCGCACCTCCACCAATTAAGAATAATGGACGTTTCGCATCATAGATCATATTCATTGCACGAAGAATCTGTCCATGATGTGGTTTCGTGTTTGGTTTATATCCACGGATATTGACTTCCTCTGGATATTCATCACTTCCTAATTCTGCCATCACATCTTTTGGGAGATCTAATAAGACTGGTCCCGGTTTTCCTGTTCTTGCAATATAAAATGCCTCTTTGATCAGGCGATTCAAATCCTCTCTTTTACGGACAACTATAACAAATTTCGCGATATTTCTTGTAACTCCGACAATATCGATCTCCTGAAATGTATCATTACCGATCAGATTTGTGGCAACCTGTCCTGTAAAACACACCAATGGCACACTGTCATAATTCGCTGTTGCTATTCCTGTAACAAGGTTTGTGGCACCTGGTCCACTTGTTGCCAGACAGACACCAACTTTTCCTGTAGCTCTTGCATATCCATCTGCCGCATGGATCAACCCCTGCTCATGTCTTGGAAGAATCAGTTCTACTTGATCCTGCTTATAGATTTCATCAAAAATATCAATGACACACGCACCCGGGTATCCAAAGATCTTCTCTACGCCTTCTTCCTGTAATGCCTTTACCAGAAATTCATTTCCTGTCATTTTACCCATACTACATCTCCTCCATCTCTTCTTCCAGACTAGTCTCATCTAGTGTATATTTCACTTCTTCCTGAGCCTGTATTTTAAAATCTTCCACCTGTTCTTCTCCAACAACTGGAAGATCATCTGTTGATTTTACTCCAAAACATCTCAAAAATTCTTCTGTCGTACGAAACAAGATCGGACGCCCGATCGCATCCAGCCGTCCAGCCTCTTTGATCAGCCGGTATTCTAACAGCTTGTTGATCGGATGATCGCATTTCACACCTCGGATCGCTTCAATCTCTTGTTTCGTTACTGGCTGCTTATAAGCAATGATCGATAAAGTCTCAAGCATTACATCCGTAAGCCTTGGTTTCTTTGGATGATTCACAATTCTTATCAATGATCCATAATATTCTGTTTTGGTACAAAGCTGATAAGCATCATCCAGTTCCAATAACCGGATTCCTCTCTCTTCTTTGTCATATTCTATCTGTAACAGTTTGATCAACTCATCAAACTGTTCATCATCTATCTCAAGTGCCTCCATCAGCTGCCGCCTTGTCACACTTGTTCCCATCGAAAATAAAATTCCTTCGATCGCTGCAAGTTTATTCTTCATAAATTCATTACTCCAGTGCCCGTATGAAAATATCATCTTCGATATTTTCCTGTTGAACGTAAATCTTTCCTGTCTTCATCAATTCAAGAACCGCCAGAAATGTGACGATCACTGCTTCTTTTGTCTCCTGTTCGTTTAGAAGGTCATAAAAGTTCACTTCTTTATATTGTATAATATAATTATACACTTCCGTGATCTTATCTTCTAATTTGATCTCTTCCTGCTTGATCTCCCCAAATTCGCTTCGGATCGGATCTAACTTATCCTGTCGTTTTCTCATTACAAACTGAAAAACTTCAGAAATCCTCTGTAAAGTTACCTCTGATAACATCTGCACAGGATCGATCTCTTCTCTGTATGCAAGTACTTGCGGTGGAATATCTGGTGATCTAAAAAAACTCTTCTCTGCCGTCATCTCTCGTTCTTTCAACTGTAAAGAGGCATATTTATAAATCTTATATTCAATCAGTCTTCTTACAAGTTCTTCTCTCGGATCTCCTTCTTCTTCCTCTTCTTCCTTCACTGGAAGCAACATCTTCGCCTTGATCTTTAATAATGTGGCTGCCATAACGAGAAAATCACTCATCACATCAAGATCTTCCTCTTCCATAGAGCGGATATAATCAAGATACTGGCTTGTGATCTCAGAGATTGGAATATCATAAATATCCACTTTATTCTTCTCGATCAGATGCAACAGAAGATCTAATGGTCCTTCAAATGCATTTACCTTAATATCTATTCCCATAAATCAGTCTCTCTTCTTTAATTCAATGCATGAAATCTCTGGTTTATTAAACAATCTTAATTTGATGGAATGGTTTCCAAGTCCACGGCTTAAGATCATCGTTGTCTCTCCCTCATGAAACTCTCCTGCATCGTATTTTGGAAAAATCTGAAATTGCGGTGAGATCACACCTCCAAATTTCGGAATTCTTACCATTCCTCCATGGAAATGACCAGCTAAGACAAGATCACTGCCCCAATCTGCATATGTTTTTAAATAGTTTGGGTTATGTGCTAATAAAATATGAAAAATGTTTCCTGGAGAACTTCCTACCACAGATTCCATATGAGAAAGCGGCATGCGCGGTACATGAAATCTCTGATAATATTTCTTCTCAAGATCAAACGCAGTTAAAGAAATAAATCCAGTCTCTGACTGAATTACGATCGTTTCATTCGAAATGTGATGTATGTTATACTCTTTCAGACTATGAACATAATCTTTATAACGCACACCAAAGATTTCTTCATTCCTTGCAAGTTTCAATTCGTGGTTTCCATCCGCATAATAGATCGGATACTTTGCAGATAACTCTTTCATCAGTGCAAGCGGCACTTCCTCATTCGAAGATTCGCGGCTTATTACCATATCTCCTCCAACCAGGATCATATCCGGTCTGCATTCATCAATTCGTTCGATCAATTCCTGATTATTCTCTCCAAACTGTGCACAATGCAGATCTGTTAAAAACACGATCCGATATCCATCAAATGCTTCTGGAATCTTTTCTGACTCTATTTCGTAATATTCAACTGTCAATCTCTTATTTTCATAACTGCTTAAAAGCACTGCCACGGCAATCCCCACAACCAACAGCACTGCTATGATCCATATCCATAAAGGAATCATAAACACTCCTTCTCTCTGTTTCCCAATCCATCTTCTGATTCGTAAATGTCTTTTTCCTATTTTACTAGATATAGCAAAAAAAAACAACCCATAGCACAACATCTTTAGGAATATAGTACAAAAAAAGAGAATGTCCAGATTCTGACATCCTCTTTTTCTCATTATAATATTACTGTCTGGAAAGCAGCCTTATTTTACGATTGCGATCGTGCTTCCGATATCAAGTGCTGGAAGCTCGGCCTTTTCCATGCAGATAGTTCCTGGAAGACACTCAGCGCCTTCTCCACCGAAGTTATATGTAACATGTCCTAAATTCTTCAGATTCTCGTTGGCAACTTCTCCAACTTTTACAATCTTGAATTCTTTACCGTCAATTACAAGTTTACATCCAGGAGTTACTTCTCCATCTACTGGATTTACATCGATGGAATAGCAGAAATCTTTCAGAGTATCTGGTGCGTTATCACCAAATGTAACGAAGATCCCTTCTTCTCTAAATGCGTCTACCATAGCTCCTTTTCCTTTAATCGTTACCTGATACATAATACTACTTTCCTTTCTCACTAATAATTATTTTTATTTTGCTGCATATAATCCAAAGCTTGCTAAGTAACCAACGATAACTCGAGGTACACCAGTGATAAATCTTGAGTACAGTACAGCTGGTACACCAACTTCTACTGTTTCAGGATCTGCTTCTGCAAGTCCAAGTCCTACTGGAACGAAGTCACAAGCACACTGTGTATTGATTGCAAATAATGCTGGAAGTGCAAGGCTTGGTTCAATGTTTCCTTTACCAATTTCTACACCGATCAATGTTCCGACGATCTGAGCAATTACAGCTCCAGGTCCAAGCAGACAGCTTAAGAATGGAATAGAACAAATAAATCCTAAGATTACAAGTCCAATGATATTTCCACATAATGGCTGTAATAATTTAGCAAACCAGTTACCGAATCCAGATCCCTGAATGATACCGATCAGCAATGATACGAATCCCATGAATGGAATGATCGTATGAAGTACTGTGTTTGTAGATTCTTTCGCTGCACTATTGAAAGTAGCAACGACTTTACCAGCTCCCATACCAATTTTCTGGATCAAGCTTGATTTTGATGAGCTTCCCATTGTTTCAGATACTTTCTTATCTGCGCTGTATTTGAAGTCTTTTTCTTCTTTTGCAGGTGCTGCTTCTGAAATAGGTGCTGCAGATCCATCTGCCAATGCAATGTTATCATTTTTAACACCAGATACATAAATATCTTCTGTGATATATTTTGCCATTGGTCCAGATTTTCCAACTGGGTTGATATTGATCGTTGGAATTCTTTTCTGTGGATAAATTCCACAACGAAGTGTTCCACCACAGTCAATGATCACAAGGAAGATCTCTTCTTCTGGAACAGATGTCTTAAATCCGTTAACTGGGCGGCATCCTGTTAATTCTACGATTTTAGGTAAGATATCAGGTTCTGCTCCACCACCTGTGATATATAATAATACATCTTTTCCTTCTTTAGGTTCTACTGTTAATGGACCACCAAATCCACCGCTTCCCTGTGTGATCGTAATCGCTCTATATTCTGACATAGTTTTTCCTCCTAATTATATTCGTAAATCCATCTTATTTCAATTCGTTACTTAATTCGATTCCCTGCTGTTTCATAACCATCTTTGTTGTAAAGTCTGTTACCCATCCTGAGAAGAAGTTCATAACAAGACCAACTAACATATAACGAAGACCTAATTCTGTCATATCAAATCCAGCTTTCTGAACACCCTGTGCAATTCCAAGGTAGATAAAGATTTCACCTGGGTTAATATGAGAGAAAATTCCACTGTTTGTATGGCAATGATAAGAAGCTGATGCATAATAGCTTGGTTTCATTCTTTCTGGAAGGAACTTACCCATTGATAATGCCATTGGGTTTCCTAACATAAATGCTGAAATAAATGGTAATACTCCATATGCAAGGATTACGTTTCCTGAACATAATTTAGCAAATTTATTAACTCTTTCCTGTCCAATCAGGGCGATGATCGTATTCATTAGGATTAACAGTAATAATACCTTTGGTACGATTCCTGACACCCAGCTTACAAATGTTTCTGCACCTGTATCAAATAATCCCATGAATCCTGATGCACCTTTAATAATGATATTCATATAATTCTCCTTTCATTTCAGGCTTTTTTCTTATTGACACCGTAAATCTTGTCTCCAATTCTTGTAAACAGACTCGGCTTTTCTAAGACTTCGCCTCCACTCATAATCGTGTTGTAATTTGAGGAAGCATTAAGCACTGCTCTTCTTAAGGATACACCGATCGTTGCACAATCATCTTTTTTAATCGTTCCAACATCAATTCCATTAAAGAAATCCCAGTTTTTAAATCGTGCAAGCATTGTAAATCCTCTCATAAAGCAACCATCTATGATCACTCCATCCTGATTGATCGCAAACATAACGATCGCACCTGCATGAAAACCGCCTTTTGCCTTTCCTATGGCAACCCGGCCTTTTTTTCGAAGTTTTGTATAAAATTTATTAAAACTTTTCATCTGCACCATCTGAAATAAAAACTGCAGACAAAATGCTGCAAGCATCGCCACAGCTATGACCATAAATGACATCGTCTTCCTCCTTTTCGTTTACTCAAATATATTATTTTCTTCTGCAATATAGAGAAGAAATTCTCTGTAGCTTTCCATTTTCTGGATCTTAGGAATGACATCCGGTTTCTTGCCAATCGACAAAATATCATCATATAATCGGACAAGTACTGTGTCATCTTCCATTGATTCAGGAATTCCCAATAAAATAATGATCCGGATATTTCCGTATTTATCATCTTTTAACATATCTGGAAACACACCCATTGCCAATGTTAATTTTGACAGCATATTCTTTGTATGTGGAAACGCAATATTCTGGTCAAGAACCATGGTGGAATATTTTTCACGTTCTCTCACTCTCTGGGCAAATCCTGCATCAAGTTCTCCCTGATTGGTAAGTGCCCTTGCCATCCGATCAACGTTCTCATCATATGAACTTTCTTGATCCAGAACAAAAAATCTCGTTTCATCTAATAAATTCATAAACAAAGAATCTATTCCCTTTCGGATTGTTCGTCCTGCTTCAGAAAGGTATCTCATATTTTCAAATTTACGTTGAATATATTCTCTATCGAATACTTCATCCATAAAAATGACCGGGGTTTTCGTATCCATATGTAATTCTGTCGTCGTAACAATATAATCAAAATCATCTTTGCGATTTTCATCGAAGATACCATAGAAAATTTCAAATTCCGGTTCTACATCAAAGATTTTCTTTAACTGATTCTCGATCAGACGTCCGATGATCTTTCCAGATCCACAAACGATCGCGATCTTGCATCGTTTCTTTTCTGGTTCCTGCTCTAATAAAAACACTCCAAAATAAGCAGCCAGAAATCCCATCTCATCTTCTGTCATCTCGATTCCTACACGTTCTTCCAAAACACCTTTTGCAATCTCCGCCATTTTATAGGCTACACTGTATTTGTTCTTGAAATCATCAACCATCGGATTATAAATATGAAAGCCATATTTTAGCCGGTTGATCATAAAAAATACGTGATAGACAAAATCATCAAATAATTCATTTGCTACAACTGTTACATTAAGTTCTGCTTTGATCCGATCTAAAATTTCAATGATAAGATCTGCAACACCTTCCGAAATACTGATCTTTTGCTCGATCTCTGCTGTATTTGCCGGTGTTCTCATTCCTGCTACAGATATACTTAAAAACAATCGCTCTTCTTTGGATATCTTATATCCTTTGACCTGTTCAATTTCATTAAGGAACTCATCCACGATCATGTATGCTGAACTTCCATACAGTTCTTCATATTTCGGCTCCAGCTTTTTGATCGTATGTCCACTTTCCATTCTCTGAATCATCACAACGAAGAATCTGTAAAAGAAACCGAATCCCAGTGCATCCATTGATAATCTTTCCTGAAAATCATATAGTTTTTCACGAATTATCTGTCCAAGTGGGAAGTTTAAATACAGTTGTTCATAGATATTCTCTAAGATGAACAGGCGAATCTTATACTCATCGCCACAAAGAGCCAGTCCTGTATTGGCTTTCCCTTTGATCTTCAGGTCGTATTTCTCAATCACCTTTCTTAATCGGTTCAGATCACCGATCGTTGTTGTTCTGGCAACCTTCATCTCCTCAGAAAGATCATCCGTTAGATACGGTTCCTCGGCATGCATCAGCTGCCAGAACATATATGCCATTCTTGTATGACTGGAATTAAAAAGGTCTTCCTGTTTGTAAATCTTATTGCGGATTTCTGTAAAACCTTTCGGTGCAAACACGATCAGTTTACATGTTCCTTTGTTATTGCTGATACATGCGTATCCTCCAAGCAGGCAATTCAATTCCTTAATGTCATTGCGGATCGTTTTTTGCGACACATCAAGCTTTGCCGCGAGGCTTTCTACACTGCAAACAGATTGCATTTCGATATTCCTTAAAATAACTGCGGTTCTGTTTTCATTGTTAAAAAGCTGTTTCATATTGATCCTCTTTTCTATTGATACAGGTTAATTGTTTTTAACCTCTTGTTTTTCCTCCTGCTACGTTCACTGTAACTCCATGAACATAAGAAGCTCTCTGACTTGCAAGATATACACACATATCTGCAACTTCTGATAATTTACCAGATCTTCCTAGTGGAATTGTAGATGTTTTAGAATATCCAGCTCTTAAGTCATCTACTGTGATTCCTCTTGTATATGCTAATGCTGATTCATAAGCAATTGTACGAAGTCCTGTAGCTTCCATGATTCCAGGTGCTACTCCGACAACTCTGACTCCCTGTTTTCCAAGTTCTTTTGCCCAAGATCTTGTCAAAGAGTTTACAGCGTTCTTTGTTGCTGCGTAAACGCTCTGTCCTTCAGATCCTTCCAGACCACTTTCAGAAGACATGTTAATGATAACTCCTTCACCTTTTTCAACAAGCACACGACCAACAGCCTGTGCACAGAAGAATACACCTTTTAAGTTTACATTGCAAACTTTATCCCATACTGCTTCATCTAATTCGTACTGTCCTTTTGGATCTTTTGGATCTACTAACAAACGAGGGATGTTGATTCCGGCATTGTTTACTAATACGTCGATCGTTCCGAATGTTTCTTTGGCTTTTTCTACCATTGCTTCAACATCTGCTACTTTTGTAACATCTGTTTTCACATACAGTAATTTTCCTGCTGCTTCGTCCATCTCTGGTGCTTCAGGTGCCATATCAGAAATGACTACGTTAGATCCTGCATTTAAGAATCCCTGTGCAACTGCTTTTCCGATTCCAGATGCTCCACCAGTTACGATGACTGTTTTTCCTTCAAGATTTAACCAAGATTCGCTCATTATAATCCTCCTTTGAATCTGTGTTTCTTTGCTTCATGAGTTCATTATATAGAGCGTCAAGGAAAAATTTAATTCTTTCATTTTCCATCGTGAAGAAATTTTGTGGACTTATTACAAAAAATGGCTTAAAATCAAGAAATATTGAGTGGAAATTTTTTTAATCTGTGTCAAAAAATCTGCCTTATTTATTGTTTCTTGTGCCAGGATCTTTTCTTTATGGATCATAATATTACCTTTGCTATATTGAATCTCACCAATCTTCTGTCCTTTCTTCACTGGTGCTTTCACAGAATCTATCTTGATCTTTTTCACGATCTTTCCCTTCTGTGTTTTAATATCGATCAGATCAGCAGTCACCTTTTCTTGGCAGGATACTTCTGATCTCTGACCCTTTTGTACTGGAATCCTTCCGATTTCTTTTCTTGTAGTTTCGCTGTGTATCCGCTGGCAGTTTGAAAATCCATAGTCCAAAAGAGTTCTTGCATCTTTGATCCTTGCTTTAGAGCTTTCACACCCCATCACTACCGCAATCATATGAATCTTATTTCTTGTTGCAGTTGCACTTAGACAAAATCCTGCTTTCCCTGTACTTCCAGTCTTCATTCCTGTACATCCATGGTACTGACGGATCAGTTTGTTTGTGTTACTTAAACCAAATTCTTTCTCACCTTTTTTCGTTTTATGTATGATCGTATCCATCCAGATCTTTGTATATTTAAAAACTTCTGGATATCTTTGTGCAAGTTCTCTCGTCATCAACGCAATATCATATGCACTTGTCACATGTCCTTTTGTATCAAGCCCACAGGCATTTTGAAATGTCGTATGTTTCATTCCAAGCTCTCTGGCTTTTTTGTTCATCCTTGATACGAACGCTTCCTCACTTCCGCAGACATGCTCTGCCAATGCAACAACTGCATCATTCGCACTTGAGATCACAACACATTTGATCAATGTTTGTACCTGCTGCTTCTCTCCTGTTTCTAAAAACACCTGAGAGCCGCCCATAGATGCTGCATGTTCACTGACTGTAACCGTATCTGTAAGTTTGATCTTACCTTGCTTTAAGTCTTCAAAAATAAGCAGCAAGGACATTATTTTCGTTACACTAGCTGGTGCAAGTTCTTTATCCTTATCTTTCGCAAATAAGATTTCCTTGCTTTCCTGTTCCATAACTATTGCTGATTTTGCTGAAAGATCAAGTACTGGTGCTGCTGTTTCTAAAAATCTTGCCTCTCTTGCCATGACTGGGCAATAAAAGCTTTGAACGAGTATTGCTGCAACGAGCAGTATCACTTTCCATTTCTGCATGCATCCACCTCAAACCTGTTTGTTATAGTTTAGTGGCAGATACTTAGATTTATACATAATTTCTTTGCAGTATATGTTTTTTTAAAAAAGAAAACCAGAAATATCTTCTGATCATATCTCTGATTTTCCTTCATTTATCTTGTTTTCTTACCCCAACGATTCGCAGATCTCAACTTTTTATATTCATCATATGCTTGTTTTAAGATCTCTTTCTCATTAGGAAATTTCAATAAGTGGTAAGCCTCGTGAAATTTGTAATACCCTGAGTCTACAAAAAACTCTTCCTTCTGAGGTTTTGAGTGATAGTTCTCGGATTCCATCAAGTACCAGTGTACACTCTTTATGATCTGTTCATGAAATGAATAGAAAGAATATTCACTTTTCCCTACATACTTGATAATTGATGCGTCCGCGTCTGTCTCTTCCTTTACCTCACGAAGTGCTGTCTGCTCGTGAGTCTCTCCTTGCTCAACAGTACCTTTCGGAAGTACCCAGCCATCATATCGGTTCTTATAACTTTTGTATAACAGCAAAATCTTTCCTCTAAATATTACGACACCACCACAGCTCGTTGCTTTTGTCACCAGTTACAACCTCCTGTCTCTTAAACGATCTTATTCGCCTAAGTATGTGTGTCTTTCTCTGACAAATATTATACATGGATTGTGAACTGATTTCAACTGCTATCTGTTTTACTCTTTTGAAAATATCAATCTAAAAATGCATGAAATACTTTATCTGCGATCGGTGCCGCAACTCGTCCTCCAGAGTCTCCACCCTCTACAAGAACACTGACTACGATCTTCTTCCCGCCTCTTTCGGCACATCCGATAAACCATGCGTGGGAATCTTTCGCGCTGTTATATTCTGCTGATCCTGTCTTTCCATATACATTATAGTGTGAAGAATAAGCTCTTGTTCCAGTTCCCTTTGTGACAACTTTTCTCAACATTTTCTTTAATGTCTCACATTCCGATGCCTCTAAAGGTTCTGATAGTTTTGATGCTTTTGTTTCCTTGATCACTCCACCGTCGATATTTTTGACATTCTCTACCAGATATGGCTGCATCACAACTCCATCATTGGCGATCGCAGACATGACCATCGCATTTTCAAGTGGTGTGATCAAAGTCTGACCTTGTCCGATCGAAGTGTGTGCCATCTCATTAGTTCCTGATTTCTTATCAAGAACAAAACGACTGCTGTTTGCAAGAAGATTGATCGGAACTTTCGAATTATACATCAGATCGCCTGCAAGACTTGCGAGTTTTCCTTTGTTGATCTCTTCTGACATATGCACAAACGCACAGTTACAGGATTTCTCGATTGCCTGTTCAAGATTCACCGTTCCATGTGCTTCTCCTCCATAACAATGAATCTTTAAAGTTCCAACCGTTGTATATCCAGTACAATGGTATTTGAAATTCTTATATGTGTTTTTATGTTCTCTCATATATTCTAATGCCGTCACAACTTTAAATGTTGATCCTGGCGGATATAATCCTTGCGTTGCACGGTTTAACAACAAAGAATTCTTGCTTGTATTTAATTCTGTCCAGTTTTCTTTGACGTAAGCTGGTCTGTAATCTGGTTTGGATACCATTGCATAGATCTTTCCTGTCTCTGGATCCATCGCAACAACCGCTCCCTTTTGTCCCTGCAAGGCATAATATGCTGCTTTCTGAACTTTGGTATTTAATGTTGTGTATACATTATCCCCTATACTTTTCTCACCTTTTAAGCTGCTTGTGATCTGTGTCATCAAGTTCGCATCCGATTTTAATAGATCAAAGTTACATACAGATTCCAGTCCTGACTTTCCTTTATCGTTATATCCTACAACATGTGCAAACATTCTGCCATAAGGATAATCTCTGATCTCTGATCCATTTTCAGTAAGTGTCTGTGCCAGCACTTTTCCATCACTACTGATGATCTTTCCTCGTACTACTTTCTCTGCCATAGACTGTAATCTCCGGTTATGCGCATTCGTGATCACATTTTTACTATCTACCGCAACAAAATGTGCAATATAAGCGATCAATGCCAAAAATGATACAACAAATATATAAGTAATCTGCAGAATCTGGCGATTTGCTCTTTTTTTCTTTTTCTTCTTTATCTTACTGATTCTTTCGGTTGTTTTGTCTTGTATATTGTTTTTCTGATTCTTGTGCCTTAATATGCTCATATTCTTCTTCCTCGCTATCTGCTAACATATGTAATCCTTGTATGATATTAAAAATGATCAAAGTACTGATCACAGAGGTTCCTCCATAACTTACGAGTGGAATCGTAACTCCAGTGGATGGAATGAATTTTGTCACACCACCGATACTTAAGAATACCTGGAATAAGAAACAAACTCCGAATCCAAGGCATAACAATTTGTTAAACAATTTTCTGCTTCTTGTGGAAATATCCATAAAGAGGATAAAACTGCTCATTAAAACAAAGATCAGGCAGATTCCAAAGATCACACCAAATTCTTCACAGATCACAGAAAAGACAAAGTCTGATTCCCTGACCGGAATATCAAACGGCCGTCCGTTTCCAAGCCCCATTCCAAACCAGCTTCCAGTTCCAATAGCAAATAAGGATTGACAGACCTGAAGTCCTCTTCCTTCGATCATGGAAAACGGATCTTTCCATACCGCTACACGGATCTGTACATGAGTAAAGATCTTATCTGCGATAATAGCAGCCACAGATCCTGCTGCCAAACCACCAAATAAGTAACTTGCTTTTGCGGTTGCAACATAAAGCATCATCAGATAGATCACAAAATAAAGCAACGCTCCGCCTAAGTCCTTCTCAACAACAAGCACTAATACATAAAGTGCTGCGATCACTGTGATCTTTACCAGATCTTTAAATTCCTTTGCCTTAGAAAGTAGTGCTGCAACAAAGAACACAAAGATGATCTTTACAAATTCAGAAGGCTGAAATTTAAGTCCCGCAATGCTGACCCAGTTATACGCCCCATACTTGTTGATACCAAACACGAATACTGTAGACAATAGTAAAAATCCTGCCACTGCATAAAGCCATCCAAATTTATTCCAGATCGTGATCTTATGCATCATCAATGGAATAAAACTTGTCACGATCACACTTCCTGCCGCGATCGCAAACTGTTTCATTGCCAGATCAAATGATAATCTTGTTAAGATCACAAACCCAACTCCTAACAAAAAACAGGTGTTATTGATCAGCGGTCTTGAACATCTTTTATAGATTCTCGGAAATACGATCATCAAAATCTCGAAAAAGATCACTTGTGCAGCAAAAAAGATCAAGATCTTTAATTCAAATTCCTGCAAAAACAGTACCGTGTAACATAAGAATAAAAATACAAACATATAGATGACCTGATTGTCTAACAGGTCTTCCTTTCTATCTCTATTCTTTGGACGAAATACTGTATAACATGACAGTGTATAGATCAGACACATAATGATGATCAGATATTTTGCTATCGTAGTAATAATGTCTATCATATGGTTTTATAAAACTTCCCTCTTTAAATGCCCTGTCGTATATTCTGTGGCAAGAGAAGCTCTTTCCCCTTTCTGTATAGATTTCGCTGCATTTAAAATCTCCTTGACCTGCACCTCATTTTCTCTTGTAATATGAAAACGGATCACGGATGGATGAAGATCATTAAGAATTCCTGCTTCATTTCCAACCCACAATGGTTTTCCATTATAAATCTCATTGATGCAGTCACAACAACTTGTGTGAACGAAGAAGTTTGCATTGTAACGATCCTTTAATGTCAGCCAAGATGGAGTCTTATCACATCCTCGAAGATTATTCTTCACGCATTGTGCAGACACCATCAATGGCTGATAACCATAGAGGAACAGGTCCGCATTCAGAAGTTCTAACTGTTCCATCTCTTTTTTGTTTAATTCCGATGGATACGTCATTCGAATTTGAATACCTGATAATCTTTGGTATTCTTTGACAGCCTCTTTGTTATATCCATAAAACATGTAATCCGCGATCATTTCCTTTTGGTATCCTTCTTCGATCAACCATGAAAATTCTTCTAAATTGCGTACGAGCAGCCCATCAATTTCATTTGTAAATATAAGATCTTTCTTTGCCTTTAATTCTTCCATCTGACGTTTTCTTGCAATCTGTGGAAGCATCAGATAACACTGTTTTCCTGCAGTCTTTATTTTATTCAGGATAGATTGTGGATCCTCCTGCTGTTTGAGTTCCATCCATGAAAGATAGATCTTCATTACTTCCCTGTCTTCTGTTACAATATCCAGATACTCAAGGTTCTCCATAGAAACTGCAATCTGTATCTTGCTGTCTTCCTGTTCCTGACTGCTTGCTACATCATTTTCTTTGACTGGATCTTCGTAAGTTCTTCTGTATTTTAAAATCTTTGTCTGATCCATCTGTGCAAATGCTTCTTTTCTTAGTTTCTTGAGCACAGAACCTGGTACGAACAAGTTCTCTCCAAGAACAACTTCTAATTCTTCAAATGTATAGTGGGTCTGTCCTGTTTTCTTAAGAAGCTTCTCAATATCTGCTGGCATGGCACCATTTTTCTGCGCTTCTTCGATCACTGGACCAATTACTTCTACATGATCTTCTCCGTCTTTGAGAATGAGTTTAGCACACTGATCTTTCTGAATTATGATTTTTCCCTTAAGATTTTCTTTCTTTTTCTGCTTTAATCCTTCATCAATCCGTTCGATCATTGGATGATTCAATGTTCTTTTGATTTCCATGCCTTCATGAAGTTTCTTCATTTTCTGTCCATTTAAAACAACCTTGCTGCCTGCTTTAAATTCAGAGGGACTGGTAAGTTCTACTTTTTCTTCTGAATTGATACGGATCTGCAAAGCATCTCCTTTGTGGATATCTTCTTGGGCCGTAAAAGAAATCTTACCTTTCATAAGTTTGCTGATCTTCCCAACATATAACCCCTGATGATCTGGCCGTTTCATACTCATCATATCTTTTCCATGATATTCTTTATAATATCCGCCAGTAAATCCCCCACGGTTAAATACTTCCATCAAGATCTTCAGATCCTCGGATTCTACTTTATATGGTTTTTCTGAAAGATAAAGATCTACGTATTTGCGGTAGATTCTTGTGACTTCCCCGACATATCTTGGACCTTTCATGCGTCCTTCGATCTTTAAGGAATCCACTCCATGATCTAAAATCTCTGGTAAATGTTCAATGGTACATAAATCTTTCAAACTTAATGGATACGCATTCTTTGTATTCTTTGTCCCATCAAGATAAAATGGCAGACGGCATGTTCCTGCACATCGCCCACGATTTCCACTTCTTCCACCTAACATACTACTCATAAAACACTGTCCTGAATAGCAGTAGCATAATGCTCCGTGAACAAAACATTCCATGTCAAGTCCTGTATCATCCTTAATCTCCTGAATCTCTTCCAAAGATAATTCCCTTGCTGGAACAACTCGTTTTGCACCCATTTTCTTTGCGATCCTTGCTCCATGAACCCCTGTGATCGTCATCTGGGTGCTCGCATGAATCTCAAGTTTCGGAAAGTGTTTTCGGATCACGGATACAGCTCCCAAATCCTGTACAATCACCGCATCCAGTCCTTGCTCATAAAAAGGTTTTAAAAATCCCGGCAGTAATGGAAGTTCTTCTTCTTTCATCAGAGTATTGACTGTAAGAAATAATTTTTTACCATACAAATGTACGTAATCGATTGCTTCTAATAGTTCTTCCTTATTAAAATTCCCGGCATAAGCTCTGGCTCCAAACATCTCTCCACCTAAATAGACGGCATCCGCTCCATTTAGAATTGCTGCTTTTAGGCATTCCATGGAACCAGCTGGAGCTAATACTTCAATTGGTCTGTTCTTTGTTCTCATCTGTTATCTATCCTCTGGTATTGGCAAATGAAAATGCTCATATGCACTTCTTGTTACAACTCTTCCTCTTGGTGTTCTCTGAATCAATCCGTTCTGGATCAGATATGGCTCATACACATCTTCGATCGTTCCTGAATCTTCTCCAATCGCTGCTGCTAATGTATCAAGTCCGACTGGTCTTCCTTCAAATGTCTCCATCATCGTCTTTAATAAATTTCTATCTGTCTGATCCAGCCCGATCGTATCAACTTCTAAATGATTCAGTGCATCTCTTGCAATCTCTAATGTGATCTGTCCATCGTATTTTACCTGTGCAAAATCTCGCACACGTTTCAATAAACGATTGGCAAGTCTTGGTGTCCCTCTGGATCTTCTTGCAATCTCTAATGCACCCTCTGGATCGATCCCAATCTCTAAGACTTCTGCAGACCGTTCAATGATCGTCTGTAACTCTTCACTGTTATAGAAATTCAAGCGGTTTACAACTCCAAATCGATCTCTTAACGGTGCTGTTAACATTCCAGCTCTTGTCGTTGCCCCGACTAATGTAAATCTTGGCAGTTCCAGCCGGATCGATCTCGCAGCCTGTCCTTTTCCTACTAATATATCAATGGCATAGTCTTCCATTGCTGGATACAGAACTTCTTCTACCTGTCGATTTAAACGGTGAATCTCATCAATAAATAAGACATCTCCTTCCTGCAGATTATTAAGAATTGCCGCGATTTCTCCTGGTTTCTCGATCGCTGGTCCACTTGTTACTTTCAAATGTACACCCATTTCATTTGCTACGATCCCTGCAAGTGTTGTCTTTCCTAATCCCGGGGGACCGTAAAACAGTACATGATCTAAAGATTCTCCTCGACTTTTGGCTGCCTCAATAAAAATCTTTAAATTCTCTTTGACTTTTTCCTGTCCAATGTAATCACTTAACATTTGTGGGCGCAGATGATTTTCAATTTTGATATCTTCTTCCACAAGTTCTGTGGAAATCATTCTGTTTTGCATAATTACCCTCTATCTATATCATAATATTCTTCAATGCTTTTTTAAGAAGTTCTTCTGGGGTGAGATCTTTCGCATCTTCTACCTTGTTAACTGCGATCGCTGCTTCACTTTTTGAATATCCAAGACTTACTAATCCTTCGATCGTGATCATCACAGAATCACTGCTGTCTGCAGATGTATCAAAGATCTCTGCTCCCACACCATCTTCTTCTAATTCCTCAAAGCTTAACTTATCTTTTAATTCTAAGATCAATTTCTTTGCTCCCTTAGGTCCAAGTCCCGGGGTCTTAGAAATTGTCTTGACGTCTTCACTGATCACTGCCATCTTAAGTTCATAAACGGACAGCGTTGATAATACAGACAATCCTACCTTCGGTCCGATCCCATTGACTCCGATCAGAAGTTCAAATGCTTCTTTCTCTTCTTTTGATAAAAAGCCAAATAAACTGACATCATCTTCTCTTACATGCATATGGGTATAGATCTTGATTTCTTGTCCGATCTTAGGAAAAGATTCTCCTCTCATCGGAACCATCATCTGGTACCCAATCCCATGATTATCCACAACCACCATCCCTGGTGACATATCTTCTAGTATTCCTTTTATATATGAAATCAATTTGGTTTCTCCTTATTCTGTCTTTTTCCATTCGTTTCGTATTATACCTTATCATGTCTTAACAGTCCAGTCTATTGGATCAGAATTCACAAATAATCCGTACATATGTTCTTATCTTAAATGATCATATGATGGAGTGTCATACTCTGGTTTTCCATTCATTGCAAATCCGATCAAAAGCCGATATAATAAATCTATGGATATGATTCTTGTTCACAGAAAGGATTTTTATGGAACATAACATACAACAATCTTTATTTTTTGATATAGAAACAACTGGATTGAGTGCTGATATCTCAGCGATCACTGTGATCGGATGCTGTGATATGGATGGAAATGTAACACAATGGTTTAATGAAGACGGACTATCTCAGAAACAGATCTTAACTGATTTTCTTGCATTTATCCAACCTTATAATACACTGATCACATTTAATGGCAAAACTTTTGATCTTCCTTTTTTGACATCGAAGATCAAGGAGTTTAAGATCAATGCATCATTTGATCAGTATGAACATCTTGATCTTTATCAAATTTTAAAACCTTATAAAAATCTGTGGGGATTAAAGAATTTCCGGCAGAAGAATCTGGAAGAATATTTAGGAATTCAACGAACCGACAAACTTTCTGGAAAAAAACTTATCAAAACTTATCAGGATTATCTTGAGAATGGAGAGATCAAGAATAAAGAATCGCTACTTTTACATAACCTCGAAGATCTTATCGGTCTACATAAAATTTATTCGTTGATGTCTTATCCCGCATTGCTTGATAAAGAATTTACTTTATCATCCTATTTTATTGAAAATGATCATTTTGTTGCTCATTTGAATCTTGATATACAGATTCCTGTCAGCTGCAATTACGAAAAGTCTGGCATATCTCTGACTCTTGATCATTCAAATGCTATACTTACATGTCCTTTGGAAAATGGTCATCTAAAACATTATCTCAAAGATTATAAAAATTATTATTATCTCCCTATGGAAGATCTTGTGATCCATAAAAGTATGAAGTCATTTGTGGATACTACGAGTATCATTCGTGCCGATAAAAACAATTGTTATTCAAAATTTACTCCAGGAGATAGCTTCTTATCTGCAAAAACTGATGTTACCAATTATTGTGCTGACATTATTTATTACATTTTATCTGAAAAATAAAGTAAAAAAACATCCATCTGAACTTTAATTCTCGATGGATGTTTCTATTTTTAATCTCTTCCGATCTTTCGGATTTCACGATGTTGTAAAATTTCTTGTTTTAACACATCTACAGAGCGATTCACTACTAGTTCTTCTGGGAAATTCATCTCTTGTAATAAGACTTCCACATGATCAAACACGCCAACCGCGCTTGAAAAATGCGCATCTGTCCCTGCGACTACCGGCACTTTCTTCTCTTCACACATCTGAAGCATGATCTGCAGATTCTGCCATGCTCCAACTCTTGATGACAAAGAATCCAAGGAACTGTTATTTATCTCTAGCAGTGTATGATTTTCTTTTGCCGCATCTACAATCATTTCATAATCAATCGGTATTCTGCTGTCATCTGGATGACTGATAATATCGATCATTGGATTCTCGATCGCTTTTACATAGGCATTCGTATTTTGCGTGACGGTTCCAACTTCATAACATGGAAGATGGATTCCCGCAATTCGGATATCCAATGTCTTCTCAATAATTTTCTCTTCCATACTTAAAGTTCCATCATGATCGATAATGTTGATCTCAGAGCCAAACATCAGATCGATCCCATACATCTTTCTTGGAATAATACGCATATTATGGAAATAAATCTCATCGCATGTTCCAGGAATTCCTTGTGCATGTTCTGTGATGCCTAGAAGTTTCAATCCTTTATCTGCCGCTGCTTTTGCCATCTCCTGTACTGTTGAATACGCATGTCCACTGGCTACTGTATGTGTGTGTAAATCTAATGTAAATTCCATTTTTCAAAACCTCGTTTTATCATCCACTTCTGATCTTTATGAAATTCTTGCGATCTGTTCTTTGACCTGTTCTAACATCTGCTGATATTTGGCAAGTTTGTCTTTTTCTTCCTGAACTTTCGCTTCAGGCGCTTTGCTTACGAATCTTTCATTTCCAAGCATTCCTTCGCAACGTTTGATCTCGCCATTTAAACGTTTTTCTTCTTTTGCAAGACGTTCTTTCTCTTTTGCAATGTCAACTAATTCTGCAAATGGCATGTAGATCACAGCTCCTGCGATCACACTTGATACTGCATCGTCTCCGATTCCGTCTTTGTTATCCTGAATGATAACTTCACTTGCATATCCAAGTGTAGCAAAGAAAACTTTCCCTTGTTCAAAAATATCTCTGATCTCCGCATCTTCAGATACCACGTAAACCTGTGCTTTCTTCTTTGGTGATACGTTCATCTCTGCACGAACATTACGGATTCCTCTGACTGCTTCTTTGATCGTCTCTACAGCCTTCTCATCATCCTTGAAGTTCCATTCTTCTTTGAACTCTGGCCATTTTGCTAACATAATAGATTCTTCATCTGTTAAATTACAATAAATCTCTTCTGTGATAAATGGCATATATGGATGTAACAGTTTTAATGCTTCTGTTAAAACTGTATTTAATGTCCAAAGTGCTGCTGCCTTTGTCTGATCTTCATCATTGTACAGACGAGGTTTTACCATCTCAATATACCAGTCACAGAATTCTTCCCATAAGAAGTCGTTTAGTTTCTGAACTGCGATACCAAGTTCGTATTTCTCCATGTTGTCTGTAACATCTTTGGCAAGTGTATTTAACTTAGATAAGATCCATTTGTCTGCACTTGTAAGATCTTCTAATGTAACATCAGAGAAATCAGCCTGCTCTAAGTTCATCATAATGAAACGAGATGCATTCCAGATCTTGTTTGCAAAGTTACGGCTTGCAATGACACGTTTTTCTGTGTAACGCATATCATTTCCAGGGGCATTTCCTGTGATCAGTGTAAATCTTAAGGCATCTGCACCATACTGTGCAATGACATCCAATGGATTGATACCATTTCCAAGGGATTTACTCATCTTACGTCCCTGTTCATCACGAACTAATCCATGGATCAGTACTGTGTCAAATGGACTCTTTCCTGTCTGTTCGTATCCTGAGAATACCATTCTGACTACCCAGAAGAAGATGATATCATATCCTGTTACCAGTGTATTTGTAGGATAGAAGTAATCTAATTCTTTTGTCTTCTCTGGCCATCCGAGTGTTGAGAAAGGCCACAATGCAGAACTGAACCATGTATCCAATGTATCTTCATCCTGTGTGAAATGCTTGCATCCACACTTAGGACATACTTCCGGTGTTTCTCTTGCTACGACAACTTCTCCACATTCATCACAATAATATGCTGGAATTCTGTGTCCCCACCATAACTGTCTGGAAATACACCAGTCACGGATGTTCTCTAACCAATGAAGATATGTCTTTGTATAACGTTCTGGTACGAATTTCAGATCTCCGTTCTTCACAGCTTCGATCGCTGGTTTTGCGAGTTCTTCCATCTTCACAAACCACTGTGGCTTGATCATAGGCTCAACCGTTGTTCCGCAGCGGTCATGTGTTCCTACGTTATGTTCATGTTCTTTGATCTTAACTAAATATCCCTGTTCTTCCAAGTCAGCAACAATGGCCTTCCTTGCTTCATAGCGATCCATACCTTCGTATTTACCACCATTCTTGTTGATCGTTGCATCGTCATTTAAGATATTGATCTCTGGCAGATCGTGGCGTTTCCCAACTTCAAAGTCATTTGGATCATGTGCTGGTGTGATCTTAACGGCACCTGTTCCAAACTCACGGTCTACATATTCATCTGCTACAACTGGAATCTGACGATTGCATAATGGCAATTCTAACATCTTACCAACTAAATGTGTATATCTTTCATCATCTGGATGAACTGCAACTGCAGAGTCTCCTAATAATGTCTCTGGACGTGTTGTTGCGATTTCTACATATTCACCTTCGCTTCCAACAACTGGGTATTTAATATGCCAGAAATGCCCTGCCTGATCTTCGTATTCTACTTCCGCATCAGAGATAGATGTCTGGCAGACCGGACACCAGTTGATGATTCTTGATCCACGGTAAATATAACCTTTTTCATATAATTTAATGAAAACTTCTTTGACTGCTTCAGAACATCCTTCATCCATCGTGAATCTCTCACGATCCCAGTCACAGGAAGATCCAAGTTTCTTCATCTGTTCGATGATCGTTCCACCATATTCTTCTTTCCAATCCCAGGCACGTTCTAAGAACTTCTCTCTTCCAAGATCTTCCTTCTCGATTCCTTCTTCTTTCAGTGCATTGATGATCTTTACTTCTGTCGCAATACTTGCATGGTCTGTTCCTGGTATCCATAATGCATTATATCCCTGCATCTTCTTAAAACGGATCAGAATGTCCTGAAGTGTCTCATCTAACGCATGTCCCATATGAAGCTTTCCTGTGATATTTGGAGGTGGGATCACGATCGTATATGGTTGTTTTGTCTCATCTACTTCTGCATGGAAATACTTGTTATCCAGCCATTTCTGATACAGGCGTTCTTCAATCGCACCTGGATCATACGTTGTTTCTAATTCTTTCTTCATCTCTAAACTCCTTACTCTATAGTTTCAGAATCTGCTTGTTCACCGATTCCTTCTAAAATCTGCTCATGCCGGATCAATTCCTGATTGCATATATCTTTTCTATCATTCAATGTATTCAGGTAATCCTTTCGTTTGATCAGATCATATAAAACCTTTGGATGATACATCCAGATTCCTGGATTATCCCACTGGTTCTTTTCTAATAATCGTTCCAGATCATTGGATGCCTCAAGGATCGCATCGCTAAATCTTAATCTGGCTGACACTTTACCACAAAAATCAAATAATTTCCACTGTTCCGGTGAAATATATGAAAATACTTTTTCAAATTTCTCATAATAAAACTTAAGATCATTGCCAATCTCTCTTTTATCATCTTCTAACCGCTTTCCAGTATAACTCTTGTGTGTGACCATCATCTCTAATAATTTCAGCTGATCACCAGCTTTCCTCTGTGACTGAAATAAAATCACAAGAAGCAATAATATGATCACTGCTCCTGCACTCAACTGCCACAGATAATCTTTGGCATTCATCTCAAAATGATATAAATATCCAGCACTCACTCCGCATACCGCTGCTGCCATGCAAAGAAATGAAATAAACAGTGCCTTTTTATTTCTTCTCTTCTCCTGTACTGCCTTGATCTTCCCATTCATCATGGTCTCATCTTCATTCGCATGCACAAGTTCCTTCTCTAACTGTTTTTGTTCTCCTTCCAGAGAATTGATCGAATTGAGTCCTGCCTTTAATTCTTCTTCGCGTTCCCAAAGATCAAAAAACTCTTCATCACTGACTCTTCCTTCACAAACATCATAAAATTCTCTTGCAAATGTCCGATAATAAAGTCTTGCTTTGTCCTCTACCTCTGGTTTTACATCAAAATCTTTCTGATCAAGTTTCTTAAGATCATGGATCTGTTTCTCAATGCTTTCTAACTCTTCTTTATAAAGTTTTACAAATCGTTTTTCACTTAAGATCTCACTATCATTCGACAGGTCATCAGATAGTCTGCGCTTTGTATTCATCTTTCCACTTCCCTAAAGTTGTCTTAATCAGGCGGCGGGTTATATTTTCGTCTGCCTTCTTTCTATGATAATCTATTTTACCAAGTTTATCAAACTCTTCTTTTTGAAAAACTTCTTTTTCTCTTTCTTTTATGTTCTGATAGATCATCTTACATTGATCTTCATCAAAAGAAATCTTTCTTCCTGCTTCCAAAAATGCTTCCTCATCTCCTGCCAGATATGCTGCTGTAAAATACGCTTCCTGTATCTGTTTATCTTCTTTGATCCTTAATGCCATTGCAAAAGATTCTTTTGCCTCTTCAAAACAAAACATCCGGCTTTGGCATAATCCCATATGATATAGTACCTGAATCTGTTCCGCAGCATTTAATTTCCCTGAAACTGTTTCAAGTTTCTGGTAAGCGATCAATGCTCTTACATACAATTGATGCTTTAAATACATATCTGCCAGAAGTTTTTGCTTCTTTGCAGCAGAATAAAGATAAGTTGTGCGTAATTTTTGCTGAAACTGGATTTTCTCATCTGAAGTAAAGTAATTATAGTAATTTATCACTTCCTTGACTTGCTGTACCGCATCATCACTCTTGATCACAATATCCAGCTTCTCTTTTAAATAATTTTTTAATGGATATTCAAAACCTTCTGTCAAGAAAAATATCAAGTAATGTTCTAACAGCCAGCAAAATTCCTCATAACTTTGAAAGCTTCTCCCAATCTTTGCGATCTTATATGGAACTTTCGCTGGTTTTGTCTCACACAAAACGATCTTACTCATGATAATCACCTCTTTCCAGCTGTATGACCTGCTGCCACGTCTGATAGCTTGCCTGGCGAATCTGTCCAAACCCAAGATCTGTGATCTTGATCTTACACTGATCTGCTTTGATGTATTCTCCCTGAATTCTTAATTTATATACAAGATTTGGATCTTTCTTCATTCCGTCTAATGACATACAGATCGAAGCTTTCTTGATTCCAGAACGATTTCTGACTTCAAAGATCAATCCATTCACTCCTGATACAAAAATTTCAATCTCTCCACGGCTTTCTTTCCATGGCTTTCCATCCATGATCAAAGGACAGAACATATCTCTTCCATGGTGATGCACGACCAGCCCGATCTGACTGATCGTAACATTTTGTGCAAACACAACCTCATCTCTGGAAACATGTTTATCATTTTCACATAAATACACTGCTCCACATGCAAACAAATGTTTGCTCATAAATACTCTTCTTCCAAGGCACAATGCTTTCGTAGACTGTTTAAACCAGCTTCCTTCAAAGCCCTCTCCACAAAGATAAACTGTAGCCGTCACACCTCTTACCAGTGCCTGTTTGATGATCTGTAAGAATGCGATATCTTTCTCTTCATTCGCCACCGCATCCTTGATCTGTTCCGTATAATCCCTGCTGTCAACTAAAACACGATCTTTTGTCTTGCGGATCTCATAGCAGATAAATCGTTTCTTGGTATAATCAAAAATCACTGAATTTCCACGCAACAGATTGTCTCCACGGAATCCCACAACTCCCAACGCTGCTTCTTCTTTGGTAAAAAATCTTACCCTTTCTTTTGTGATTCCTGCACGGATACACTGTTCTTCTGCTTGTTGTACGATCTGCGGCGCTGCTTCATCAAGAACAACTCCGATCGTTCCTTCCTTTTGTGCCTGTGCTGTCGAAATGACAAATTCCACTCTGGATCTGCCATAAGTGACAGGTTCTTCTTCCTTAATCTCTCCTTGATCTGACACACAAATATATGCCAGATCTCCTTCAAAATGTATTGCCGTCTGCATATCTTATTCCTCTGTCATTGGTTTTATAAATTGCACCATCATTGTCTTTGCTGCATATTCCTCCATCATCATCTGGAGTTTTCCATCCTGCTGATGCCGGATCAGTTCATTTAGTTCATAAAAGCGGCTTCCCTTGCAGTACTTCAAATGATCTGTCACGACCACCTGGTCACGATATCTTCTTTCTTCTCCTTCTATGGTTACATAATGGTCATTTAATTCATGATCAAATATAGAAGCTGAGAATACATAATATCCAGGAAGCAGCTCTTTCATCACTTCCTCTTTCCATGCTGCACTTGTCCCATCCATAAAATGGAATATCACTGTCTGCCCACTCTTTGCACGAAATTCTATAAATGTTCTGGCACAAAGATACTTTGGAAGTTTTATCACATCCAGATATTGGAACAACACTGGAAGAACATGATCCGTCTGAACCACCTGATGATCTTTGATCTTCTCGATGCGTCCTTTACATCTGTCACTTAAATTCTCTTTTTTATCTTTATAATAATCAAGATAGAGCTGCTGATACATCCAGTCCATCTTTCCGATATCGATCTTCTTTCCGATCAGTTCATAAAATTCCTCTGGAAGTATCTGATCTTGTTCATATGCAAAATTCACATATTCTACTAACATCGCATCAATCAATGCCGTATCTGTCTGTACCTGCTGAATATAAGTAGAAAATACCTTAAATTCTGTTCCATCCACACCATCTGCGATACAGGCTTTTAACACACTTTCCACAAAAATGCGGTCATACATACCACCTTTGTTTCCTGCTTCAAATATTGCCAGCATCTCTTCCTTGGTTCCGTGGAAATATCTTTGCAGATATGCAACGATCTCACTGTTTTCCTCTCCCCTTGAGAATGCATATTCACACATCTCAACCAACAGTTCTGAGCGTCTGGTACTTAATGTTGTCAGTGCATATAAGCAGATCGTACACAATTGCTGCTTATCCAAAAACTGATATCCGTATTGTTCGATTCCTTTCAAAGCCTCATTATACAATTCCCCTGCTATGAAATAGCGGATCATATGAATTCTGTTTTTGTCTTTTAAGTTCTTCCATTCCACATAAGAAAGTGCACGTTTCAATTCTTCAGACATCTCATGTTCCCAGTAATAATCCAACACTTTTTCAAATAACTGCTGTTCATAGTCTTCATCCAGTGCTCTACTCTTTAATGCAGATAACACAACTGGGAAGTCTTCGTCTTCTAATTGTTGTTTTCTTTCAAAAGCTGCACCTTTATATAGGACAAAATGCTCATTCGTTCCGTCTGCTGCCTCACAATATGCCTGGATCTGCTCCTTCGTCCAGATTGGTTTTAACTGATAAGTCACTGATCCAATGTATCTGTTTTCCTCACTGTCAAAAAACACAAATGATGCATATTCGTCAAAAATCTCTACATAGATCTTTTCTTCTCTTAAGTAACAAACATCCAGATTCTTCTTCCATCTCTGACTGATCTCCGCTTTCTGGATAAATTCATTGTCACAGATCAACTGTCTGACAAAAATAATATTACCTAAATCCTGCCTTGATCTCTCATCTTCCAGCAATTCTTCAAAATAATACCGGTATAATAAGATCAAATCTTCATTGATCTGACCTCTTCTCAATTCTTCTCTTAAAAAAGCTCTGATCAATTCTTCATAATTTGCAAACACCTTATGGTATTTTCTTCTGTTCTGTACAACATTTGCAAACAGACGGCTTTGATCTTCTTTTCCAAGACTCTTACTATACGTAAAATATCTTAAGATCTCTTCTGGGAGCAATGGATATTGTCCCTTCGGGATCGTTCTTAAAAAAGCTTCCTGCAAGCCAATGAGCTGTACTCCTCTTTGAAGTGCTTCCTCATAATAAGGATGACAGTCCTCGTCCATACAATTGCCCTGGATCATCAGTGCACAGATTCCCTGTAACACATCACTCTGACGGTATTCTTTATAAATACAAAGGAACAACCAAAGGACTTCTTCGGAAAACACCTTGTTTCTTGAAATCAAAAAACAAATCCTTCCAATGAGTTTGGAATTCAGGATCTTCTCCTCTGCACCAAATTCAAGCACCCATAATTCATAAGAATCTATCTCATCCAACAGCTGTTCATCTTCGCCTAAAATACAGCATCCTTCAAATTGCAAAAGCGGATTTTGACATCCTTCCTGATATAATTCTTTGATCAGTTCCATTCGAAGTTTAGCATCCTTCATCAATTCTTCGCTTAGATTCATATAAAGCCAGAACAGATATCCTTTGATCTTTCCATCTTCACATTGATCATAGAGTTCTTTAATCTCATCTCTTGATCTTATGATCGTTTCTTCTTCCTTATCATAAAATGCCTGAAGATACCAAACATAGCCCTGCGCGATCAAAAGCGGCTCTTTCGATGCATCTTCTGGAATCTTTTCTTCTAAGTCTCCTTTTCCTTCAAGAATAGAAAGATGCAGTTTCATCAGATCATAAATACGATTCTTAACCGGATCATCCGGCATCTTATCAAGAACCATATTTCCTCTCTCATAAAGCTGACTTGTTGTAATCCTTCCTGTACAGAAATCCACATATAATTCGATCAATTTCTTTTGACGGAATTCTTCTTCTTTTTTTCTTTCACTTTTCTGTTCTTTATAGACAACCTCGATCTGCAGAGTCTGATAAACAGTCTGAATGGTCAGATGGTCGATATCTCCATCCTTCGGAATTGTTTTCATATCTGCATAGATCGTCAGAGTGCCATCTTCAAAATCCTCTGCCTGAAATGTATTCTTGTGAATAGACAGGAAAGTTCCATCACTTTTTATTCTCCCTACCAGATACCCCCATCCTTCTCTCTTGACTTTTATCTCCAATGGTTCATCAAGATTCATGATCGTTGCCTGATAGATCGTCTTTGCTGCACTCAAGAGAACCGGCTTTTTCTGTCCTGAACTCAGCAAAAATTCCTCCAAGATCTGATTCCTATTTCTCCCCAGCAAAAGCTGATGATAAAGCTCTTTTTCTTCTCTTCGATCTTTTAGATATTCTTCTTTAAACGCTTCAGAAAAAAAGAGTGTTTTTGCCTCTTTTATATCTTCTTTCACGATATTTGTAAAATTTTCCAATGATTCTGACATAATCTTATTCTGCTCCTTGCCAACCAAAAGATTTTGTGGGTATAATTATGATGTAAATATCAAAAATACAAATTCAAGTACACCCATGCGTACTTATCGCATAATATGTATTATACCAAATTTCGACACAATAGAAAAGGAAAAGAGGAATTACCATGTCAGAAAAAAAACAAGAATTTCACGGAAGTGATCTTGAGAAAGTAGAAGCTTATTATGGAATCAAAAAAGAAGATATCATTCCCTTTGCCGGGAATGTCAATCCGCTCGGAATTTCTCCTTTGTTAAAGAAAAGTATGGCTTCTCATATTGAATCGATCAGCGAATATCCTGACCGTGATTATAAAGAGCTTCGTTCCACCCTTGCACTTTACTGCAATGTCCCAATGGAACATATCATTGTTGGAAATGGTGCAACTGAGATGATCAGTCTGACCATGCAGCTGTTACGTCCAAAACATGCCTTGCTGCTTTCTCCAACTTATTCTGAGTATACAAGAGAGATCGATCTGGTTGGCGGACATGTAGAAGAATATTTTTTAAGAGAAGATCTTGATTTTAAACTAGATCTTAATGACCTGATTTCAAAACTTACCGATGATATTGATCTTCTTGCGATCTGTAACCCAAACAACCCGACGTCCAGCGCTTTGAATACCGAAGAGATCACAAAGATCCTAACTCATTGTAAATTACATGATATCTTCGTTATGATCGATGAAACTTATGTAGAATTTGCACCCGATATTGATACGATCTCTGCAGTATCCCTAACAACAAAATTCGATAATTTCATGATACTTCGTGGAACTTCCAAATTCTTCTGCGCTCCAGGACTGCGACTTGGATATGGAATCTGTGGAAATCTTGCTTTCCTTGAACGTATGAACAGTATCAAAAATCCTTGGACGATCAATACACTTGCTGCTCTTGCAGGAGAAGCTATGTTTATGGATACAGATTATATTCAAACAACAAAGGATTATATACAATCTGAACGTACACGCTGCATTGATATTTTATCCAAACGCGATAACCTAAAGATTTATCCAGCTTATGCAAACTTTATCCTTGTAAAATTATTAGATGGCACAACTTCTTTTGAAATGTTTGAACGTTGCATTAAGTCTGGCCTGATGATCCGTGACTGTGCAAGTTTCCATGGACTAGACGGTGAATTTATCCGATTCTGTATTCAGAAGAAAGAAGATAACGATCGTTTGCTGAATTTATTGACACTCTGATCATAAATATTTTTATAAAAACAAGAAATCCCTGAGAATGAATCTTTTACAACTCATTCTCAGGGATTTCTATAACTCATCTATTTATTTTACTGCGATAACTTCAATCTCGATCAGTGCTCCTTTTGGTAGAGCTCCTGCCTGTACACAAGATCTTGCTGGTTTGTTATCTCCAAATGCTTCTTCGTAGATTTCATTGATTTCTGCAAAATCGTTGATATCTGCTAAGAACACTGTTGTTTTGATAACATTATCTAATGTAAGATCTGATGCTTTTAATACAGCACCTAAGTTCGCTAATACCTGTTTGGTCTGTGCTGCGACACCTTCTTTTAATTCCTGTGTCTGTGGATCTAATCCGATCTGTCCGGATGTAAATACGAAATCTCCTGCTTCTACTGCATGACAATATGGTCCTACTGCTGCTGGAGCATTCTCTGCATTGATGATCTTTGTATCCATCTTATCTTCCTGCCTTTCTCTTTGGTCATTTACTTGATCACTTTAATCGATGGGTAATACCTAAACCATGCTTTTCCTAAGACTTCATCTCTGGAAACATAATGGGTCTCCCATTCTCTGGCATCATTTGAATTATTTCTGTTATCTCCCATCACAAAATACCCGTTCTTTGGTACTTTATATGGTCCAAAATCTTCTACTGGTTCTTCTTTGATATATGGCTCACTGAGTGCTTTCTTACTTCCATTAATATATACTTTACCGTCTTTTACCAACACAGTCTCTCCTGGAAGTGCTATCACACGCTTAATAAACCATTCTGTCTCATCATCCGGATATTTGAAGATAATGATATCTCCACGTTTCGGATCGTTAAACCAATAGGATGTTCGAAGAGCGATCAGTTTATCATTCGTCATGATCGTATTCTCCATCGAACCACTTGGAATATTCGCATTGATAATTACAAAATTCAAGATAAATTCTGTCAGAAGAATCGTTACAACAATACATGCGATCCAGCTAAATGCCTCACGCTTGAAACTTCTCTTCTGTTCTTTATCTGCATTTTCTTTGCTCATATTGATCTGTCCTTAATAATTAATCCTCAAAACCACGTCTGATGATATCATGTCTTTCTGGTCCGTTAGATATCAAAGTGATCGGATATCCAATCTTCTCTTCTACGAACTCGATGTACTTACGGCAGTTTTCTGGAAGATCTTCGTAGTTTTTGATTCCACGGATATCAGATTTCCATCCTGGAAGTACTTCTAATACTGGTTTCGCTTTCTCAAGTTTTCCTGTTGTTGGGAAATCTGTTGTTACTTCTCCATCAATTTCGTATCCAACACATACAGGAATCTCATCTAAGTATCCAAGTACGTCTAATACTGTAAATGCAACATCTGTTGTTCCCTGCATACGGCATCCGTATTTGGTTGCTACAACGTCAAACCATCCCATTCTTCTTGGACGTCCTGTAGTTGCTCCAAATTCTCCTCCATCTCCACCGCGGCGGCGAAGTTCATCTGCTTCATCTCCAAAGATCTCACTTACGAAAGCTCCAGCTCCTACAGCACTTGAATATGCCTTTACAACTGTAACGACTTTCTTGATCTCATATGGAGGGATTCCGGCTCCGATCGCACCATATCCTGCTAATGTAGAAGATGATGTAACCATTGGATAGATTCCGTGATCAGGGTCTTTTAATGATCCTAACTGTCCTTCTAATAAGATATTCTTTCCTTCTTTGATCGCTTCATGCAAGAACAGAGATGTATCACATACATATGGTGCTACCATCTCTTTGTATTCCATTAATGTATTGTATAATTCATCTGGATCAAGAAGTGGTTTATGGTATAAATGCTCTAATAAAACATTCTTCTTTTCACATACTGCTTTGATCTTTTCTTTTAAAGAATCATCATCAAATAATTCGCTGACCTGGAAACCGATCTTTGCATATTTGTCTGAATAAAATGGTGCGATACCAGATTTTGTTGATCCAAAAGAATTCTTTCCTAAACGTTCTTCTTCATACTGATCAAATAAAATATGATATGGCATGACCATCTGTGCACGATCTGATACTAAGATCTTTGGCTGTGGAACACCCTGACTTACGATTCCTTCGATCTCTTTGAATAATACAGGGATATTTAATGCCACACCATTACCGATCACACTAGTTGTATGGTTGTAGAATACCCCAGATGGTAATGTATGCAATGCAAACTTACCATAGTCATTAATGATCGTATGACCTGCATTTGCTCCTCCCTGAAAACGAACGATAATATCGGATGTTTCACCCAACATGTCTGTAATCTTACCTTTTCCTTCGTCTCCCCAATTGGCTCCAACGACTGCTTTTACCATATGTGTATCCTCCTAATAAAATCAATTACTTTGACTTTTTCTTATATTATTTATAATGCTGTTATATTTAACAACATGACAACACGTTTCATTCTATATCGTTTTGGGCACTCTGTCAAGGCAGAGTGTCCAAAGCTTTGATTTATTTTCCATCTTTTACACTAAACAGGTCTGTACTTACATGTTTCTTATCCATCAGACTGTTATACTGTAGATACTGATACTGTGTGATCAGTTTTGTATATTCATTATTCTCAGACAACTCATGGTTCTTTCCATCTTTATCAACATATCCATTGGCATTTAATGCTGGGACTTCATTTCTCATATTTAATAAGAACTCATTGTATCTTGACATCTTTAAGTTTGTCTGCTGTAACATCAGGCTTGATAAATAGTTTGCACTGACATTTTCCACATCGCTCTTTGCATCAATATCATAATTTGCCCAGATGATAAATGGAACTGTATATTTCTTCTGCAGTTCTTTTAAACTTAAGCTGTTTAGAGATTTTCCATATAACAGCTCATAGAAAGAATCCTCAAGTTTTGGCTGATGATCTCCAAACATTACAACGATCGTTGGCTCTTTCTGATTCTTAAAGTAGTTGATGATCTTCTCGAATGCTCGATCTGATTCATGGATCAGTGATAAATAACGGTTTGCTGTATCTGTTGCCTTCTCATCTTTGATCTTGATCTCTTCCTTAAAGTTCTTGTCTGCGATCAGATATCCACCATGGTTCTGGATCGTTACATTGAATAAGAATAATGGCTGTCCCGCTTTTTTCTTATTAAAGATATCTATGATCTTATTGTAATCTTCTGCATCACTATACCATCCTCTGAATTTCTCTCCATTTGGATTCATAGATGTCTCATCTAAGAAATTATCAAATCCAATTAGCGGATATACCGTATCTCGGTTCCATCCGTGTGCTTTGTATGGATGGAATGCCAGTGTATCATATCCCTGCTGTTTTAACTGAGATGCCAGACTTGGCACCTTATGTTTTACAAACTGTGTATATGCATTTCCGTTTAATGGAAGAGATGATACAGAGTTTCCTGTTAAGAACTCATACTCTGAATTACTTGTTCCTCCACCAAAAACAGATACCAGCATATGTCCTTTGATCGTATTTTCACTTAAACTATTGATAAATGGCATAACCTCTTTGTTTGTCTTGATCTTATTTACTACATTCAGATCTGAGAATGTTTCATTCATGATCACGACAACATTTGGTTTCTGTTTTAATTTCTTATTGGTTCCCTGTGTTACCTGATACTTATCTGCGATCTTATCTACCGCTTCTGGACTATATCCATCTGGCTGGGAAACGATCGTATACTGAATATTCATTAAAAAGCTTAAAATATATCCATTTTTTAAGTATCCTTTCTTCTGTTGCCAGAAGTTTACAGCAACACCTTTCTTTGACAAAAAGTCTACTCTTGTCAAGAAGAAAGAACTTCCTACTGTTACGATTGCTGTGATCAGTAATGCAACTAGACGTTTCTTCCAATGGAAGATCTTATATGTATCGAGTTTACATGCAAACACACATAATCCCAATAATACAACCGTCGCAACGATTGCTGGTTTATCATAACTTAATACATAATGATCTGCAACGTCCATTGCTGTTCCAAGTGCATAAATATCTGCCGGCGTGATCGGTGTTCCACGGAATGCTAATACAAAATAGTTTCCGATCGCAGCTGCATATAAAAATACATCTCCAACGAGCAACGCCCATTTCACACGGTTAAAGATCAGTAATAAAATGAAGAACAATATATAGTACCATAGGATGTTCATTCCAAATGCCAATTTATTCATCACACTGATCGGATTATAGAATACTTTTTCTACCATATAAAATGCGACCCATGGATTGACGATAAATAATGCCCATGTGAATCTCTTATTCCATTTTTCTGGAATCTTTAATGGTGTAAGAATTAAAATGATCAAAGCAAGTGTGATCGCTACTGTTAAAACAACTGCTGATACATCAAGCTGTGTCGTCCACACTCTGGTTCTAACATGAAAATTCTTCTGTGTTACACCATTTAATTTAGCTGACTGATAGATTTTTCCCATATTGCTTGATGTATACAGATATAATGGGCGTTCGGCCTTAATACCCTTTCCTGTTATCTCGATCGTATAAGTTTCCCCTTTATTCAACTTCTGATTCACGACTACTTTGTACCATTTATTTTCATTACGCAAAGTACGACGCATCGTTGCTTTCATATCTGTCAGTCCGTCAACCTCTAACAGTGTTGGAGTAATGTGGAAAATAGATTTTCCTTTACTGTCTTTTACATTCAGATCAATACTTCCAGCTCTTCCTGTCTGTTCGTTTCGGTCAATCATGATATCTAACCGTTCCATCGTATGTGAAACTGCTTTAAATTTCTGAACAACCTTATCACCATCTGTCACTTCAATCTTCGTCAGCTTATGTTCTGGTGTTCCTTTTGCAACTTTTTCGGAAAACTGGTCTTTGTTCATCAAAACCAATACGATAAATGCGATCAATGCTAAAACAATTCCATATTTCAGAACTTTTTGCATGACGCTGTGAAATTTTTGTAATTTCGTTTCACCATTTGTCTGTGTCATTTTACCTTACCTTCCATTCGTTTGTATTTCCCCAGTTATTTTTCCTTTTTCTCTCTTTTTCATTCTCTCTTAAAAATTCCCTAAGATTCTGAAATCTTTGGTTTCTTCTTTAATTCCTGCAAGGGAATTACGGATCGCAGGATCATCCAGATTCCCGATCACATCCACATAAAATCCGTATTCCCACTTTCTTCCTGGAAGTGGTCTGGATTCAATATTACTCATACTGACATTGTTAAACATGAAATGCGTCAGAATATTGTATAAAGATCCTGATTCATGTGGCACGCTAAAACTGATGCTGACTTTGCCCGCATCTTTTCTGTACTGTTTCTTCTTTGACATGATCACAAATCTTGTTGTATTATTTCCTTCATCATTCACCTCACGTTTCAAAATCTCAAGTCCATACATCTTTGCAGCACGTTCACTGCAGATTGCAGCTTTCACAGGCTTATTATCATCTGCTACTTTCTTTGCGCTGATCGCTGTATTTGCAACTTTTACCTGATCCCAGTCTGGATGTTCATCCAAGAATCCTTTACACTGCATCAATCCTTGTGGATGAGAATATACTTTTTCAATCTTATCTAAGCTCGTTCCAGGAATTGCAGCCAATACATGCCTTACATCTACAGATTCTTCTCCCACGACGCAAATGTCATAGTCAAGGATCATATCATAAATTCCACTGACTGTTCCTGCTGAAGTATTCTCTATTGGCAATACTCCATAATCAGCTTCTCCTCGATCTAGAGTCTTTACAACATCTTTAAATTCTGGTACAGAAAAATTCTTGACATCCTCTCCAAAATACTGTACCATTGCCTGTTCCTGATATGCCCCTGGAATTCCCTGATATACAACTTTGGTATCTTCATTGATATCCAGTGCTTCCACTTCTTCAAATGTCTGATCAATATAAGCATCTTCTTGTGATAACAGACTATACTGATATCTTCGGCTGATACTCATCATCTGAAGAAACATCTCTTCGACAGACTTTTTAATGATAAGTTCATCTTCGTCTTTTGTCAAGGCATCAATTTTCTGTCTTTCACGAACAGGATCATAAATTGCCTTTCCTGTTCCTCTTTTATACTCTGCAACTTCTACAGAACATCCCATTCTTTCTTTAAATAATGCAAGCATTTTCTGATCGATCTGATCGATCTGCTGCCTTATCTCCGTCAAATCTCTCATAAGTTACTGTTCCTCTTTTATCTTTTCTTTTAATTGCGTGATCGTCTGTCCAAGAAGCGGATGCATCAGATATGGAGCGATCTCTTCTAATGGTTCTAATACAAATAATCTCTTGTGCATCTCTTTATGTGGAATCGTCAGTCTTCTCTCATTCATCACCAGATCATCATACATCAGGATATCAAGATCTAATGTTCTTGGTCCCCAATGAATTGTTCTGACTCTTCCCGCCTGTGCTTCAACATCCATCAGAAAGTCCAACAGTTCTTCTGGCTCTTTTAATGTGTCAATAGCAATACATCCATTCAAAAAATCATCCTGTACCACACCGCCATATGGCTTGGTCTCGATCAGACTGGAAACATGAACAACTCTTGTATCATCCTGTGCCTCGATCGCATTGATTGCCTGATTAATGTATTCCATACGATCTCCCATATTTGATCCTACTCCAAGATACGCTCTGTGCCATCCTCTTTTGATCTTCACTGAAACATAGTCGAGTGGCAATCCAATCGGCGCCCATGGTTTTTTTACTTCAATCTCTAGTTTTCTGATCAATGAAAACTCAAGTAATAATTTCTTCGCCACTGTTTCAGCCACACATTCGATCAGGTTAAAGTCATTTTCTGTAAGGATCTCTTTGATCCTATGACATACTTTACCATAATCAACGGAATAATCCATCTGATCACTGACACCTGCAAGTTTCGTATCAAGCGATAAAATTGCAGATACCAGAAATTTTTGCCCAAGTGCTTTCTCTTCTTTATACAAACCATGATTTGCATAAACTTCCAAATCTTTGATTGTAATCTGATCCATCATCTGTTCTCCCTATTTTGCACAAATTGCTTCTATCATCTTCATCGCACGCATATTTTCTTTAACATCGTGAACCCTGAAAAATCTGCATCCTTTCATATATCCACTAACCGTTGTTGCCACAGTTCCTTCTACTCTCTGATCTGATGGAAGATCCAACGTTAAACCGATCATGGATTTTCTAGATGTTCCAAGAAGAACTGGTACATCCCACTGATTTAATAACTCCAGATGGTTCATAAGCTCTAAATTCTGATCAAGATCCTTGGCAAATCCAATTCCTGGATCCAGCATGATCGTTTCTTTCTTGATTCCAGCTTCCTTTGCCATCTTCATCGTCTCATCTAAATCTGCTACCACATCATTTAAATAATCCTTATAATCTGTATCCTTACGGTTATGCATCAAGCAAGAAGCAACTCCTGTTTCTGCTAAAACTGCAGCCATAGTTCCATCCCACTTAAGCCCCCAGATGTCATTGATCAGATCTGCTCCAGCCTCGATTCCCGCTTTTGCAACTCCTGATTTATAAGTATCTAAGGATACTGGCACATCAAATTCCTTTTTTAATGCTTCGATCACAGGTGTGACTCTTGCGATCTCTTCTTCATCAGAGATCAACGTGTATCCAGGTCTTGTAGATTCTCCTCCAACATCAATGATCGCTGCTCCATCTCTGACCATCTCATCAGCATGCTTTAGTGCCGCATCTAAATGATCATATTTTCCTCCATCTGAAAATGAATCTGGTGTCACATTCAAAATTCCCATGATGTATCCATGATGTTTCGTATCAAATGTCTTATTTCCAATAATCATAGCATCTCTCCTAGTATATATACTTGTTGTTTTTCTTTTCTTCCGGCCAATAACATTCCTGTCTTGCTTTGCAGTGGATACAATCTCTTGAAAGTTTATCTGCACGATAAAAGATTGATGCAAAACTTTCGCTTTCTTCTTTCATATCTCTATGCCTTAAAATCGTATCTGTCATAAACTTTCTCTCTTCTCTGGTATATCCACAGTCCGTTAAGATCTCCTCGGCAAGAATCGCTCCCGCTTCCTCGTGAGAAATTCCCTTTTCATACTGATCAGCTCTCCCAAGATCATGAAGCAATGCAGTCGCATAAATGATATCTTTGGACACAGGAAGTCTTTTTTCAAGGATCATCAGATAACTGATTCTTGCCACCGACAAAAAATGTTCTATATCATGACCGCAAAACTTTCGATCTATTTCTAATTGTTGTAGTCTTTCGTATGTCTCCTTGTATTTCTCATGCCATACGATCTTTTGGAATCTTTCCACTGTTTCTATCCTCTATTTTAATTCATTCTGAAATGATAATGTACCACAGATTATGATCACGTCTTCTTTATCTGCTTGTTGTTTTACCTCTTCAAGACACTCTTTCAGTCTCTGTCTTTCTTCTACATCATGATGATATTTTCTTACACATTCTGCAAGATCTTTGCTTGATAAGGCCCTCGCATTATCTGGTGCTACCGTATAAACTTTTGCTGCCATCGGCGTAAGGATCTGTATCATCTGTTCATAGTCTTTGTCTGATAACACTCCCATTATATAGATTAATCGTCTATTTGTAAAATTATTTTGTAAAAAATTTAACAGACTTTTCGCTCCATCCGGATTATGTGCTCCGTCACAAATGACTAGTGGGTCCTTTTCTAAGATCTCAATCCTGCCTCTCCAGATTGTTTTGCGTAATCCGTCTTCTGTCTGAAATTCACTGATACAATAATAATTTCTTATCGTATTCAATGCTTCTAATGCCAAGGCAGCATTATTGATCTGATGTCTTCCAAGAAGCGGGATTTCTATCTTTTCATAGCATCTTCCATCAGATGAGCGATAAGAAAAGCTCTCCCCATTTAAAGATTCACTTAACACACGGATTCCTTCCGAATTTACAAAAGTAACCTTGCAGTGCATCTCTTTTGCTTTTTCCTTGATCACTTCGTTTACGGATTCTTGATTGTTATATGAAATAACTGGACATCCTTCTTTTATGATCCCTGCTTTTTCTGCTGCGATCTTTTCTATCGTGTCTCCAAGAAACTGCATATGGTCCATTCCGATCGATGCAATGATCACCGCGATCGGTTTCTTAACTACGTTCGTTGCATCAAGTCTGCCACCCATTCCTGTTTCCAATAACACAACATCCACTTTTTTATTGAGAAAATAAAGAAAACTGAGTGCCGTTTCAATCTCAAACATTGTCGGATGTGACATCCCGTCTCTCACCATCTCATCTGAAATTTTCTTTATTTTTTCCATATAAAAGCACAGATCTTCTTTCGAAATGTTCTCTTCATTGATGCGAAATCTCTCTTCGTAGCAAAAAGATGCCGGGGAGACATACCTCCCCGCACGATATCCACTTTCTCTGAAGATTCCTGCAAGAAATGCAAGTGTTGATCCTTTTCCATTGGTTCCGGCAATATGAACCACTTTAAGCTGATCCTGTGGATTTCCAAGTCTTTCTAATAATTCTTTGATATTATCAAGTCCTAAAACACTTCCAAATTTACTCGTATTTTGTATAAAATTCATTGCTTCTTCGTAATTCATCACTGCCTCCAGTTTCTATTTCCTTCGATCTAATGTACAAATGCTTCTTTGATCACCTGTGTCATAGTTTTTACATAGACGATCTCAAGTCCTTCGACAACTTCCTCTTCAAACTCTTTGACATCTTTTTCATTTGATTTTGGAACAAGTACTTTTGTAATTCCAAGCCGTTTTGCTGCGAGAAGCTTTTCTTTTAATCCACCGATCATAAGAACATCTCCGCGGATCGTAACTTCCCCTGTCATTGCCAGATTTCCACAGACTTTATTACCTGTGATTGCTGACAAAACGGCTGTTGTCATCGTAATTCCAGCAGATGGTCCGTCTTTTGGCACGGCTCCTTCTGGAATATGAATATGTATATCATGTTTTTCAAAGAAATCCTGTTTGATCTTATATTTTCTACTCTGGCTTCTGATATAACTGATTGCCGCCTGTGCAGACTCTTTCATGACATTTCCAAGGGATCCTGTCACCTGAACCGCTCCTTTTCCCGGCATAACATTTACTTCAATCTTTAATGTCACCCCACCAACAGCTGTCCAAGCCAGTCCATGAACAATTCCGACATGATCTCTTAGTGTGTCTTTTTCCCATTCATAAACAGGTCTTCCAAGATAATCTTTGATCACTTTCTTTGTGATCGTTACTTTTCTGTGTTTCTTCTGGTAGATGTCTCTTGTTACCTTTCTCGAAACTTGTCCAATTCTTCTCTCTAAGTTTCTGACCCCTGCTTCTCTTGTGTAATCTGTGATCAGAAATCTCAGGGCATCTTCCTTCCAGTGAATCTGTGTATTATTTAATCCATTTGCTTCCATCTGTTTCTTTACCAGATAGTCATTCGCAATGTGATACTTCTCATTCTCTGTATAACTTGATACCTCGATGATCTCCATACGGTCAAGCAGTGGCCTTGGAATCGTAGAAAGATCATTGGCCGTTGCAACAAATAAGACATCACTTAAATTCAATGCAACTTCCAGATAATGATCTGTAAAATGTTCATTCTGTTCCGGGTCTAATACTTCAAGCAGTGCAGACGCGGTATCTCCTCTCTGGTCTTTCCCTGTCTTATCGATCTCATCCAATAACATTAACGGGTTTCTAACTTTTACCTTCTTTAATGCTTCAACAATACGTCCTGGCATCGCTCCAACATAAGTTTTCCTATGTCCACGGATCTCTGATTCATCCCTGACGCCGCCAAGAGATAAACGAATATATTTTTTGTTCGTTGCTTTCGCAATTGATCTGGCAATAGATGTCTTTCCTGTTCCTGGAGGTCCTACAAGACAAAGGATCGCTGCATCTTTCTTTCCACTCATAGCACGTGCTGCTAAATATTCCAAAACACGTTCCTTGACTTTTTCCATTCCATAATGATCTAGATCGAGCACCTGTTGTGCATGATCTAAGTCTGTGGAATCTTCGCTCATCTCTTCCCATGGAACTTCAAACATTGTCTCGATATAAGTTCTTAACACAGAGCTTTCTGGTGTCTGATTTCCCATTGTTTGAAAACGCGATATCTCTTTTTTAAGCTTCTCTTTGACTTCATCGGATGCTTTTAGATTCTTAAGTTTCTCCATAAATTCATCCGCTTCATCTTCTACATTCGTCTCTCCAAGTTCCTCACGGATCACTTTGATCTGCTCTCGCAGCACATATTCTTTCTGATTTTTGTCAATATTCACTTTAACTTTCTGTTGGATCTTCTGCTTCAATTTCAGAACATCTAGTTCTTCCTGCAGCATGACAAGCATTAATTCACAGCGCTCTTTTAGATCCATTTCTTCCAAAAGTTTCTGTTTCTCTGGATAAGAAAATGGAATATGTGTTGCAAGTTCGTCCACCAGAATCTCCACATCTGTCAATAATAAAATATAATTTACTATATTCTGATCCAAATGTGGCCAGGCTTTCGCATAACCTTCAAATGCTTCTTTGATCATTCGAAGAAATGCTTCTCTTTCAAATTCCTCAAATGACTGTTGTTCTACATGATCATATAAAACCTCTACTTTATAGAATGGTTCGTACTCAACAGTTTCAGAAAGCTCTGCACGAAATAATCCTTCTGCAAAAACTCTCAAAATATTCTTTGGAAGCTTTACAACCTGTTTGATCCTTGCCAGTGTTCCTACACGATATAAATCTTCAATTCCTGGATCTTCTGCCGTCGGATCGATCTGATTATTTAAAAAGATCATCTGATCATGTTCCATAGCTTCTTCAATTGCTTTTACAGAACGGCTTCGTGATACATCAAAATGAATGACTGTATTCGGAAATATATACTTGCCTCTCAGTGGAAGCATTGGTAGTGTTTTTTTCATTCAAGTCTTCCTTTCATTTCTGAATTATTTGTCTGTAAATTTCATCAGACATGAAGAAAAACTGCTTTGACACAAGAATCTCTTGCATGAAAGCAGTTTTTATTTCGGCTAATCTATCTATGCAATCTCACCATGATTGCTTGTCTTTACCCGTTTCTTTGGCACTGCGGCTTTCACCTTCACTCCAGAATGTTCGATCATTGGTTTTTCTTTACCTTCTACGACATCTTTTGTGATCAGGCACTCTGATACATCTGTCTGTGATGGGATTTCGTACATTAAATCCATGATCACACCTTCCATGATCGCACGAAGTCCTCTGGCACCTGTCTTACGTTCTAATGCTTTCTTGGCAATTGCAATTAATGCATCATCATCAAACGTAAGTTTCACACCATCCATCTCGAACAATCTCTGGTACTGTTTCACAAGAGCACTCTTTGGTTCTTTCAAAATGCGCACTAAGGCTTCTTCATCCAATGGATTTAAAGATACATTCACTGGAACTCGTCCAATGAACTCTGGAATCAGACCAAACTTCACAAAATCTTCTGGCAATACCTGTCTTAACAGCTCACCGAGATCTGTTTCCTTCTGCCCAAATACATCTGCTCCAAATCCAATAGATTTCTTGCCAATTCTTGATTCGATGATCTTCTCTAATCCGTCAAAGGCTCCTCCACAGATAAACAGGATATTGGATGTATCAATCTGAATAAATTCCTGATGAGGATGTTTTCTTCCTCCCTGTGGCGGCACAGACGCTACAGTACCTTCAATGATCTTTAATAATGCCTGCTGCACACCCTCTCCAGAGACATCTCTTGTGATCGATGTATTCTCAGACTTTCTTGTGATCTTATCAATCTCATCAATATAGATGATTCCACACTGTGCACGGTCAATATCATAATCTGCTGCCTGAATGATCTTAAGAAGAATATTCTCAACATCCTCACCAACATATCCTGCTTCTGTAAGAGCAGTCGCATCTGCGATCGCAAATGGTACATTTAACATCTTTGCTAATGTCTGGGCTAATAATGTTTTTCCTGAACCTGTTGGTCCAAGCATTAAAATATTACTCTTCTGCAATTCCACATCAGAGTCTCCACCCATTAAAATTCTTTTGTAATGATTATATACAGCTACGGAAAGTACTTTCTTTGCTTCATCCTGTCCAATAACATACTGGTCTAGAAATTCTTTGATCTCTTTTGGCTTACGTAAATTGATCTCTCCGTCATTCTCTGCATACTGTTCAAATTCTTCTTCAATAATCTCAGAACAAATGTCAATACATTCATCACAAATATAAACATTCTTACCCTTTGGTCCCGCGATCAGTTTGCGGACTTGGTCCTGTGTCTTATTGCAAAAAGAACATCTTAATACTTTTTTTTCGTCATTATAACCTGCCACCAGATCACCCCACTATTCTATCACTATCTATTTTCCATAACCTTATCGATCAGGCCGTATTCCAGTGCTTCCTGTGCAGTGAGCCAGTTATCACGTTCTGTATCCTTGACGATTGTCTCGTATGGCTGTCCTGTATTCTCGCTTAAGATCGTGTTTAATTTCTTCTTTGTTCTAAGAATATGTTCTGCTGCGATCTCAATCTCTGTTGCCTGTCCCTGTGCTCCTCCAGATGGCTGATGGATCATGATCTCAGCATTCGGTAAAGCCAGACGTTTTCCTTTTGTTCCACCAGATAACAGGAACGCTCCCATGCTGGCAGCCATTCCCATACACATTGTGGATACGTCACACTTCACATACTGCATCGTATCATAGATTGCCATTCCGGCGGTTACAGAACCGCCAGGGCTATTGATATATAAATTGATGTCTTTATCTGGATCTTCTGATTCTAAGAATAATAACTGAGAAACCACAAGTCCTGCTGTGACATCATTCACTTCTTCTCCTAAGAAAATGATTCTTTCTTTCAGCAGTCTGGAGTAAATATCATAAGATCTTTCTCCTCTGCTTGTTTGTTCAATGACATAAGGTACTAAACTCATCCTTGCATCCTCCTAATGATAGTTAAGGCAGTTTATTTATGTCTGTCAAATAGAACATAAAGTTATAAAATGCCTTGCTTATTTTGCTTCACCTACAAGGAAATCTACAGCTTTCTGTACTGCGATGTCATCCATCATCTGGTCTTTCTGAGCTCCCTGAATGATCTTTTCAAGCTGCTCTGTTTCCATCTGATACATTCCTGCCATCTTTTCCAGTTCTGCTTTGAAGTCTTCCTCGCTTGCTGTGATATCTTCTGCTTTCGCGATTGCTTCTAATACCAGACGTGTTTCGATTCTCTTAACTGCCTGTGGTTTTAAGTCATCTGCGAATTTCTGTGCATCCATTCCAGAGAACATTAAATACTGTTCCATAGAAAGTCCCTGATAGCTTAATCTCTGAGCAAATTCATCTGTCATCTGCTGAACCTGTTCTTCGATCATAGCCTCTGGAATATCCATTGTAGCTGCTTCTACAGCTGCATCTACGATCTTGTTTTCTCTTTCAGTATTAGCTGCTTCTTTCTTTCTATCGCGGATCTTTTCTTTAATATCTGCTTTGTAATCTTCTAATGTTTCAAATTCAGATACTTCTGCTGCGAATTCGTCATCTAATTCTGGAAGTTCTTTTTCTTTGATTGCTTTTACTGTTACTGTAAATACAGCATCTTTTCCTGCAAGATCAGGTGCATGATATTCTTCTGGGAATGTCACGTTGATATCTGCTGTTTCGTTTAAATTCTTTCCTACTAACTGTTCTTCAAATCCTGGGATGAATGCTCCAGATCCGATAACTAATGTCTGATCTTCAGCTGTTCCACCTTCGAATTTCACTCCATCAACAGATCCAGAGTAATCAATTGTTAAGATATCGCCGTCTTTTACTGCACGATCTTCAATTGTGATCTCTCTTGCGTTCTGTTCCTGAACTTTCTTTAATTCTTCTTCGATTTCGTCTTTTTTCACTGTAACTCTTGTTTTAGGTACTTCAATTCCTTTGTAGTCTCCTAAAGTTACTTCTGGTTTTAATGCAAATGTTGCTGTGAAGATAAAGTCTTTACCTTTCTCTAACTGAGTAACATCGATTTCTGGTCTTGAAACGATCTCTAAATCTGTATCTTTCATAGCTTCTGCATAAGCGTCTGGAATTAAGATGTTTGCTGCATCTTCATAGAAGATTTCAACTCCGTATTCTTTTGCGATCAACTGGAAAGGTACTTTTCCTTTACGGAATCCAGGTACATTAAACTGTCCTTTTTTCTTGTTAAAAGCCTGTTTGATAGCGTTATCTAATTTCGCTGCTTCAACTTCAATTGTTACCTTTGCCATATTATGTTCTAAGTTTTCCACTTGCAAACTCATCTGTATAGATCCTCCTAAAAATTATTATCTTTTTTGTAATTTCACAAACATTCACCTATTATAGCATAAGATTTGCGCGTTATACAAGCATCTTTGCGTTATTTTTCACTTTTTTCTTGATAAACATACTCATTTGAACTGCTTAGCACCCTTAGAGCCTTGCTGACGATACTCACTTTAAACGTATCCCCGTCTTTGAGATCTTTCTTCGATACCTCCAAAAGATGTTCATTATGGTAGGTTGTATTGATCTTTACATCGCCATCAAATACCTGACAGAAATTCGTAAAATTGTTTCCTACGATAAAGATGCTGTCCTTTGTCTCATATATCTTCGTCACCGTAAGCGGCCGGATTCCAAATTGAAGGTCCGTTGCCTTAAATGGATTCTCCTGATTCCATACATACTGTTTTCCGTACAACATATCATACTGAAGCTCTTTCATGTCTTTCTGATAATTTTTTGTACCTTTTCTTGTCTGGTGAAAACTGTTCATTAGTCCTGTATGGATATTACACTTATTCAGAACTTCTGATCCAAGATCATACGCCTCGATCGTTCCGTCCTTCTTCTTCAATCCAATATTATCCCACATAAAATAACTTGTCTGATATTTATTTCCATATGTCAGATCTTCATCTTCGATCTCCAAACTTGGAAGATGATCTCCATACATACAAAGAATCGTTGGTTCTCCACGCTGTTGTAATGCTTTGACCAGTTTCCCGACAAATTGATCCATCTGATAAACCTGATTGACATAATAAGTATATTTATTCTTCAGTGCTTCATCCTCAATTCCTTCAACCGTGATCTCCGGATTCTCGATGATCTGTGTTGTTGGATAATCTCCATGTCCCTGTACAGAAATACAATAAACATAATCCTGTCCCTTCGTAGAATCCAAACTATCCATAATACACCCGGTCAGGATCTGATCTTTTGCCCATCCATTTTCTGTCCATTTCTTGATGTTCATACTTTCTTTTGTTGTAAATGTATCAAAACCAAGCTGTGAGAATACCAGATCTCGATCATAAAATGCCGCACTGTTATCATGGATCGCGTGTGCCTTATATCCGTAATTCTTCAATACCGTCGCCATGCTCTCTGTCGTTGTATTCTGAAGCACTGTTTTATATGGATATTCTGCTGCTCCAAAATGGTCCAGATTCATTCCTGTGATCAGTTCAAACTCAGAGTTTGCTGTTCCTGCCCCATAAGACGGCATAGAAAGCTGTCCGGAGGAATACCCTTTCATATACTTATGGAAATTTGGTAATGGATCTTTGTTAAACTTAACTCCTTTGACCTGCGTAATATCAAAATGTGATTCCAACTGTACAAAGATGATATTTGGTTTCTTTACCTTTTCTTTCTTCATCTTTGCAACCTTCTTCTGTGTTCGTTTCTCAATCTTTTTGATCTTCTTTTCTGAATAATCTGATGGTTTATCAATTCCATTCTTCAAGGCTGTAATACTGAAACAATACGGTGTTCCATAATCACTGAATGCAATTCGGATATTATGGATCTGATCTACCAGCATTCCACTCTTAAATCCATAAGAAGTAACTCCCGAAAATACTGCTATGATCACTATAACTTTTATAAATCCGCTCTTACGGTTTAAGTGTTCTTCTATTGGAAGATACATGTAAGCCACTACTAACAATACCAATGCGATCAGTAACAATGCTCCCATTGCTCCAATCTCAAGTGGCGAGAAGTAATTATTCATAACTGGCAATACAGACTTCATTAACGTAATATCTACATACGTAAATGGAGTATTTCTTGAACTGAGCATCATAAAATTTACGATTCCAACGATACTCCATAGCAGTGTTACTATTATATAGGAAAATAGTCGTCTCTTAGTAATCAGTGTCACAGAGTATGTTACGAAAATAATAAAGATACTATATAAAAACATCTTACTTCTCTGATCCACAAATCCCACAGCACTAAGATCAAATGTCTGACGTCCCAAAACTTCCAATACAAACGCCAGCACAACTGACAATACAAAATTACATATCAATGGATGTTTTCGAAGCTTCTTTACGATCGTATTTCCGATATTCTTAAAAAAAGTTTTCATGCTTTTCTCCTTTGCTCTTTTTCGTTATCATAGTATTATATCATTCAAAACAGAAAGTATCTAGTTATAACTTCTTAAATCTTTATTAAAATGTAACACTTTCGTCCAAAACTTATTAAGTTTTTATAAAATACCACGTTCTTATTTGACTTCATAGATATTCCGTGTTAAAATCACTAACGTTAAAAACTTTGGGTTTTGAGTTTTTGACAAAATATGTTCGAAGGGAGTTATACAGAATTTAAGCGCCATGCACCTTCCTGATACGGAAACAGACCGATGAGGTTCTGATAGGAAGGTTAACGAGGAGGAAAGTGATCGAAAGATTCGGCGGATGCTTTCCCGCAGCTCCAGACTACGTGATATACTGAGTAAACCCATGAGTGATCATGAAACAGAGGCAGTATAATCTGGACAAAACCGCATATGATTTAGAAAAAGAAAACAAAAGATTTATTTGGAAGTTTTTTACATATCTATACTTCCTTTTATTTTCTTTGCGCAATTTTAAGGAGATTTATATTATGTGTGGAATTATTGGATTTACTGGAAATTTACAGGCACCTGGAATTTTAGTTGATGGATTACAGCAGTTAGAATACAGAGGATATGACAGTGCCGGAATCGCAGTAAATAATGGATCAGAAACTAAGATCGTAAAAACAACTGGAAAAGTTGCAACACTTCGTGAGAAAGTTGAAGCTACTGCTGACCTTGCTGGAACATGCGGTATCGGACATACTCGCTGGGCAACTCATGGTGGTGTTACAGAAGTTAACGCACATCCTCATGTATCTGGAAATGTAACTCTGATCCATAACGGAATCATTGAAAACTACAAAGAATTAGCTGCTTCCTTAAAAACAAAAGGATTTACTGCTATTTCTGAAACAGATACCGAAGTTGCAGCAATGCTGATCGACTCTTTATATGATGGAGATCCATTTGCAGCATTAAAAGAAGCTGATAAAGCTTTAGAAGGAGCTTATGGTTTCTGTGTTATGTTCAAAGATCATCCAGGAGAGATCTATTGCATGAGAAATGCAAGTCCATTAGTAGCATCTCATACAGAAGATGGTTCTTTCATCGCTTCTGATATGGTTGCATTATTAAAATATACAAAAGATTATTTCGTAGTACCTGAAGAACATATCGTTGTCATGAAAGCTGACAGTATTACATTATACACAATGGATGGTGGGGTTGAAGAACCTAAGATGCTTCATGTTGACTGGGATACAACAGCTGCCCAGAAAGGCGGATATGATTTCTTTATGCAAAAAGAGATCTATGATCAGCCAGAGGCTCTTCATAATACGATCATGCCTCGTATCCATAATGGTCACGCTGACTTTAGTGCAGATAACATCTCTGATGATATCTTTAAAGGTGTAAACCGTGTGATCGTAACAGCTTGTGGTACTGCATGGCATGCAGGATTAGTTGGAAGACATCTGATTGAAGCTATGATCCGTATTCCTGTAACTGTTGAATTAGCTTCTGAATTCCGTTACATGAATCCGATCTTAGATGAACATACTTTAGTTGTTGTCATCACACAGTCTGGTGAAACAGCTGATTCCCTTGCTGCACTTCGTCTTGCAAATGAACGTGGAGCAAAAACGATCTCTATCGTTAACGTAAAAGGATCAAGTATTGCTCGTGAAAGTGATTATGTATTATATACACATGCAGGTCCTGAGATTGCTGTTGCAAGTACAAAAGCGTTCTCTGTACAGTGTGCAGGTATGTATCTGATCGCATTAAAACTTGCAGAAGTTAACAACTTAATGACAAATGAACAGATGAAAGATTTCTGTGATAAATTTGAACAGGCGATCGGAACTGTTGAAGAAGTCTTAAAGATGGATGATTATATCAAAGGAATCTCAGAAAAGATCCAAGATACATTCTCAGCTTTCTATCTTGGAAGAGGATTAGATTACGGTATTGCTTGTGAAGCCTGCTTAAAATTAAAAGAAATCTCTTATGTAAATGCAGAAGCATACTGTGCCGGAGAATTGAAACATGGAACAATTTCTCTGATCACAGAAGGTGTACCTGTTATTGCGATCGCTACACAGGAAAATGTCTTACCAAAATTAATGGCAAACGTTGAAGAAGTAAAAGCTCGTGGTGCTCATGTGATCGTAGTAACAGATAAAGATATGAGTAATTACGAAGGAATCTATGATGATTTGATTCAGGTTCCTGCAACAGACGACCTGTTTGCAACATTTGCTTCTACTGTTGCATTACAGTTACTTGCTTATCATGTCACAGTATTTAGAGGATATGATGTAGACCAGCCAAGAAACCTGGCTAAATCTGTAACTGTAGAGTAGGCAGACATTAAAAAAAGATGCGAAGGAATTAATCCATTCCCTCGCATCTTTTATTTTCTTTCCAGTCAAAATAAATATCGATTAAATTTCTAAATATTTTGATCACCAATGTCACCATAAAAACATCTATAATTTCTACTAAAAAAACTAACATCATATAATGATTAAACTTTCCAGTCAAAACAGATACATAAATCCAAAACAAAATCACTGCCATTACAAACATAACAATACACTGTAAAATTTTTATACTATTTTTTCTTTCTTTTATCTTTTTAACTTTATATTTTCTTTCTATAAACATTATTACAATCCATAAAATAATCCAAATAATGCTCCATACCCCAAATTGTTTAAAAAAGTTATTCGGAAAAAATATTTCTATTTCAGCGCCTTTCATATACTTCAAAGACATTTTTATAAAATACCAGATTCCAGCCACTGGCATCAACAACATTACTATTAACACTATTAATTTCTTTTTATCTTTCAAAATGTTTCTCCTTAAATTAATCTTCCAATAACTATTATTTTGATATCATCACAAATCTAGTGCCAACTTTCTTTCCAGATTCTGACCTCTCATTTCCAAATCCTATTCCTGTACCCCATTTGCTGCCATCCATTCTGGTAACAATAATTTTTCCGCTTCCTATATGAACAGTTGCCACATCTCCCATTACTTTTTTAGGTTTAAACCAACATTCTTTATTAGAATCTCCAAAATACCAACCAGCCTTCTTTCCGTTACCCAATTGTCCATAGGTATTATCTCCCCACAAATATAGATTATTTTTTTCCGTAATCACAGCCATATTATATCCACCTGCTGCAATATATTTTACATTTTCAAATATTTTCTTAGGTTTACAGGAAATTAAATCCGTATTTTTATCATATCCTAACATTCCGCCTGCATTACTTCCCCATGTCCATACAGAATGATCTTTTTTCATAGCAATGACCGCTCCTCCTTCATTGATGGAAGCATAAATAATATTATTCATAATAAAAACAGGTTGACGAAAAACTGCTGTACTTACATTATTTCTTTTATCTTCTGGCATTTTAATCTGAAATTCTTCATCACTATTCCACCCCATTCCATATAATCTGTTTTTATAATCAAGATACAACAGACTTCCTCTTCCTCCAAAACTAATATGTTTTACATTATGCGCAATCGTATCTTTCATTACATGCCCATATTTTTTCAGTGGATACCCATATTCATCGATTAGTGTTCCATACAATTTCCCATTCTTTTTAATTTGATACTCGTACGGCATTCCTTTAATTCCAGAAGAACAAAGAATCTTTTTGTTATAATGATCTTCTAGTTTATAAGATAGATATTTCAGTTTTTTATATCTTACAGACTTTTTATAATCTTTTTGTATCATTGCACCAGATTTAAACAACCCAATAATTCCAAGAGCTACTATGATACTAATCACTATTACAATGAACACAATCCTATTTCTCTTGCTTTGTCTCATTTACTTTCCCCTCTTTCATATGTTTTTTCTTAATATAATACCACCCTTTCATACAAATAAAAATCCACCTTGCGTATCTAGTCATTTTTTATGCTCAAATGGTTATATTAAAGCCTTTACAAAATATTTTAATTTTCGATATTCGTACATAAAATCAGGTATCCTTTACACATTATGGGGTCTTTCTATTATTCTTTTAAATTTACTTTCTTGCCCATTTATTTTTAAATTAATCTATGAATTGTTTTCCATCATATTTTTAAATCGTTACTTATATTTGGATTTCCAATTGAAATCTACTTTAAAAATGATCGTTGTATTTTATATTGTTTTATGTTTATGTGAATTATTAACTGTTGGAATTTGTTTTAGTGTTTTACATTGCACATCTTTATCCGATATTTTTGATAATCAGGTTCTTTCATTGGAAATGATCATTTTTTCAAAAATTTTATCCCTCTTATTATTACATTTTGTTTTTTATCATAAACAAAACGATATAGAGATTTCTTTTACACCAATAGAAAGTATTCTTTATTTTCTTCCGATCATCACATGCTTACTTCTCATTTTAGGCATTATATATTTGTTGAAAATTTCTAATATTTCTTCACAATATCATGAAGTCTTTTTATGGATCTCTATTGTACTAATGATCAGTTCTTTTTGCCATTTTATATTATTCAACCTGTACCTTTCCAAAAAGGCTGAAGAAAATTATATTAATTTTGTAAAATCACAAGAAGAAAAAACTTATTATTATTATCAGCAAAAACAAAAGGACATTGAAGATTTAAACATTATACGTCATGATCTTAAAAATCAGCTTTTAGCCTTAAAATCACAGCCAGCAGAGAGCAATCAATACACACAACATATTGATTCCTTACTGAATGATCTTTCAAAATCTTCCTATGCTATACACACAGGAAATCCTTTTATTGATGTTTTAATTTCTGAGAAATTAAAGCTGATCCACGAACAACACATTTCTTGCAAAATGAACGTAGAATTAGAGAATATTCATTTTATTCGTAATATAGAGTTATGTTCTTTGCTTGGTAATTTGTTGGATAATTGCATTGAAGCTACCCAATGTTGTGACAAGAACAAAAGCATCACCTTTTGCTGTAATACGACACAAAATCATTTTTGCATTCATGCATCCAATACATATAATAAAAAATTAAAATATAAAAACGGCTCCATCATAACTACAAAAAAAGATTCTTCTATGCATGGTTTTGGAATAATTTCAATCAAAAAAATCGTTTCCAAATATAACGGAAATGTCTCTTTTTCTTCCAACCTTGAAGAATTTGCTGTAAATATTTCCATACCACTCCCACAAAACCTGAATTAAATATAAGAGAGGAAAACATTATGAAAATCTGTATTTGTGATGATGAAAAAGACTTTATTCACAATTTTCAATTACTTTTGAAACAGTATTCTAAAAAGCACAAAAATATCAATCAATTTAACTCCTTTGAAAATGAAAATGATCTGTTATCTTATTTTTATTCTCAAAATGATATTGACATCTTATTTTTAGATATAAAATTCCAAACCTATAGCGGAATAGAAATTGCTAAAAAAATACGAGATATTAATCCATCCGTAATTTTAATCTTTTTAACTTCTTTTCCAGAATATGCTTTATCTGGTTACAAAGTAAAAGCTTTTGATTATCTTGTAAAACCACTTTCATATCTGCAATTGGAAAATGTTTTGGACCAAGCTATTTCAGAACTTAAATCTAATGAAAAGCATTTTTTAATCATAAAAGATTCAGGAAATATTTTCAAAATCAAATTTCCTGAAATTATATACATAGAAACTTATAACCGAAATATTTTATTTCATTTAACATCCGGATCTGAAATCACTGGACATGAATCCTTAAAAGCATACGAAGATAAACTTGATGAACGTTTTTATCGCTGCCATACAGGCTATATTGTTAATATGGCATATGTAACTTCTATACAAAAGGATTGTGCTATATTAAATTCTAATGTCACCGTTCCTGTCAGTCGATATAAAAAGAAAAAATTCCAAATGTTATTTACTGATTTTTTGTGTAATTCTATTTTTTAATTTCAAAAATCCCCTGAAAGGTCGATCAACCTTTCAGGGGATCTCATACTTTACATATCTATACTTATGAAATAATCAGCAATTCTACTCTTCCGTATAATATCTGCCCAAAGCATCCGCACCCATGATCGCAGCATACAGATCTTCTGGTTCCACATCAAATGGCATATTCCCCATTGTATCATCTGGTGCACATGCAAGACGTGCCACTTCCATGATCTGCTCTGGTTTCACTTCCTCGATTCCTAATCCTTTTAATGTTATAGGAAGTCCAATTTCACTGCAGAAATCAATCACTTCCATGATCTCATCTTCTCCCGCATCTTCTAATACCAGCTGAACCAGTGTTCCGAATGCCACCTTCTCTCCATGATACATCTTATGTGTTTCTGGAATCGCTGTAAATCCGTTGTGGATCGCATGAGCCCCTGCTAATCCTCCACTCTCAAATCCGATTCCTGATAAATAAGTATTAGCTTCAATAACATTCTCCACAGCTTTTGTACAAATTCCTTCTTTAGCTGCTATCATTGCCTGTACTCCATTTTCCATTAATGTATCATAGCATAATTGAGCAAGATTCATTGCTGCCAATGTACATTTACCTCCAACACAGTTACTTGCATCAGATCTTTTACATGCTCTCGCTTCAAAATATGTCGCTAAAGCATCTCCCATTCCTGAGATCAACAGTCTTACTGGTGCTTTACAGACGATATCGGTATCTACCATGACCATATCTGGGCTTGATGGCAAGAACAGATATTTTTCAAAAACACCTTCATCTGTATAGATAACAGATAATGCACTGCATGGTGCATCCGTAGATGCGATCGTTGGCACGATGATCACTGGTTTCTTTGTATAATAGGCAACCGCTTTTGATGTATCATGAATCTTACCACCGCCAATTCCAATGATCACATCACTTCCTGCTTCTTCCACGATCTTTATAATTCGGTTGATCTCCGTCATACAGCATTCTCCATTGAATACATCATAAACAAGATTGCTGTCTTTATTTCCTTCATTGATCGCCGGTTCTACTCTTTTTCTTCCAGATGCACTCGTCAGAATAAAGAGATTCTTTCCAAATTTATCTGCATAAGAACAAAGATTCTTCATCTCTCCTTTACCTTGAATGTAGCGTGTTGGACTTCCAATAATTGCTGCCATAATATTTCCCTCCATATCAACTCTATTTCTCATCATGATACCATGGTCAAAATACCATTTGATATCAACATCTCGTTATTATTATAACACTCTTTTTGTTATATTTAAACATAAATATATTTATATTCATTCTTTTTTTATCTGTTTTTACCCGTAAGTTTATTATTTTTTTATTTCTCACGTTAATATATTGTCAAATTTTCGTTTAGATTTTTTCTATTTTCTTGCCTTTTTTATCATTTTTCCATATACTTATACATACTGAATACAAAATCCGACAAAAGGAGACATTTACAAATGATGATCAAAACTTTATTTTTGCTAAGCTTTCTCTTCTTTATCTACTCATTTATCGGCTGGATCTTAGAAGTGGTACAATCAGCATTTCATCAGAAACGTTTGGTAAACCGTGGTTTTATCAACTCACCGCTTTGTATTTCCTATGGAATCGGAGCTATCGTTATTACGATCAATACGCATCAGATGACCGGCCTATGGATCTTTGCTGCCGCTATGATCGATGCCACAGTCATTGAATGGTTTGGCGGACATTTTATTGAACATTTTTACCATGAACGCTGGTGGGATTATTCCAAAAATAAATGGAATCTTGATGGCTACATCTGCCTGTCCCATTCGGTTTTCTGGGGACTTTTAGGATATATCGGAGTAAAGTTTGTCAATCCACTGCTCTTTAAATTTTATCATCTGATCCCGCCATTTATCCGGCATCTTATCATTTTTATCCTTCTTACAGTCCTGATCATTGATATTTTAGCAACCACGATCGTTGTCTTTGGAAAAAATATCGATAAACGACGTTGGGAATCTGCGGATGCTTATCTTACAAAGATCAGCGTGAAATTGAGTTCGTTGATAACATCTTATGTGGATCGTCGTGTTGAACGTGCTTATCCACAGCATAAATTAAAACTGCCAACGATCCCAAAGACTGGTGTATTTGCCCAGGGATGCGGTTTTTATAAGGTGTTTTTGTTATTTTCCATCGGTTCTTTGCTTGGAGATATCATTGAAACGATCTTCTGTCGTTTGAAGATGGGCGTCTGGATGAGCAGGAGCAGCCTTGTATGGGGTCCTTTTAGCATTGTGTGGGGATTTGCCTTTGCTGGTGTTACATTGCTTCTATACCGTTATAAAGACCATTCAGACAGCTTTCTATTTTTAACTGGTACTTTTCTTGGCGGCGCCTATGAATATCTCTGCAGCGTTTTAAGTGAAATCGTCTTCGGAAAGGTTTTCTGGGATTACAGTAAAATGCCTTTTAACTTGAATGGAAGAATCAATCTTCTTTATTGTTTCTTCTGGGGAATTGCAACCGTTGTCTGGTTTAAGAGGATTTATCCTTTCTTATCCAATCTGATCGAGAAACTTCCGATTGCATTTGGAACTGTATTTACATGGATCATTGTCGTTTTCATGGTATTAAATATGTTCATGTCACTATCTGCCTTGATCCGTTATGATCAGCGTGGCAAAAAAATACCTGCTTCTAATTTCTTTGAACGATATCTGGATACCCATTATAACGACCAGAAAATGAAACTCATCTATCCTAAAGCAAAGAAAGTGCATTGATCGAGGCACTTTTACAAAAACTTCTGATGCAGAAAAAGGGAATGAAACTAACATTTTGTTGTTTCATTCCCTTTTCTTATCTTTTCTTTAAAATATGATCCTATCCGATCACATCACTCATATCATACATACCTGCTTCTTTTCCTGCAAGATAAAGAGCTGCACTGACTGCTCCCTTTCCAAAAATAGCTCTGCTGTATGCAGTATGTTTTAACTCAATAACTTCATCCTGTCCTGCAAAAATGATCTCATGTTCTCCAACGATCGTTCCACCACGGACTGCTGAGATTCCAATCTCTTTCTTTGGACGCTGTTCTCTTCTCTGGCTTCTGTCATATACGAATTCATATTCGTTATTCAACGGCTCATTGACAGCTTCTGCAAGCGCGATTGCTGTTCCAGATGGTGCATCTAACTTTCTTCTGTGATGTTTCTCCACGATATCAATATCAAATCCTGCATCTGCTAATAACTTTGTCATAGATTTTAATACTTTGAATAATGTGTTAACTCCTAATGACATATTCGCAGAACGAAGAACTGCTGTCTTCTTACTTGCTTCATGAACTCTTTCTAACTGTTCATCGCTTAATCCTGTTGTACATAACACAACTGGAATCTGTCTCTCTACTGCAAAATCCAGTAACCCATCAACGGCTGGTGCTGCGGAAAAGTCGATGATCGCATCAACTTCTACATCACACGCATTGATATCTGTAAATACAGGATAATCGTTGTGCCCATCATCCACACGGTCAACACCGCATGCCATAACAGCTCCTTCTGTCTCTTCTACGATCTTGCTGATCACCTGTCCCATGACTCCATTGCAGCCATGCATCATAATCTTAACCATCTTTTGTAACTCCTTAAAGAATTCCTGCTTCTTTCATTGACTGAATTAATACCTGTGCGTGATCTTCTTCCATCTCTGTTAATGGACGGCGAACGATATTTTTACAATATCCCATCTCTGCTACTGCACGTTTTGCAGGAATTGGGTTTACTTCGCTAAATAAGTTATGGATCACATCCATGTATTTTAACTGGATATCTAAGCTTCCTTTGACGTCCCCTTCTAAGAACTTCATTACCATGTCATGAGTTTCTCTTGGTGCTACATTGGATAATACAGAGATAACACCCTTTCCTCCTAACGCAAGAAGAGGTACAACCTGATCATCATTTCCTGAATAAATATCTAAGCATCCGTCTGCTAATGCTGCAAGTGTTGCTACCTGACCGATATCTCCGCTTGCTTCTTTGATCGCTACGATATTATCAACACTCTTCGCGATCTTCACTGCTGTAGCTGGCTGGATGTTTGTTCCTGTTCTTCCTGGCACATTGTACATGATGATTGGAATGTCTACAGAATTACCAACTGTTGTATAATATTCTTCCAAACCTTTCTGTGTTGCTTTGTTATAGTATGGTGTTACGACTAACAATCCGTCTGCTCCTGCTTTCTCTGATCTCTTGGCAAGGTTCAGTGCTTCATCTGTGCAGTTCGCTCCTGCTCCTGCGATAACTGGAACTCTTCCATTGACATGAGAAACACATGCACTGACTACTTCGATCTGTTCGTCATGAGACATTGTAGAAGCCTCTCCTGAAGTTCCACAGATAACGATACTGTCTGTTCCGTTATCGATCTGGAAATCAATAAATTTCTCTAACTGATCATAATCCACCGATAAATCTTCTTTGAATGGTGTCACTAATGCAACACCTGCACCTGTAAAAATTGACATTTTTCTTTCCTCCTATCATCCTATGTAGCATCAACATTAAGATTCTTTGATCGTACTGATCTCATATACTGCATCTGCATATGGAATCAATGTTTCTGGAATCTGCCGTCCTGTCATGATGATCGTCTGGTCATCACTACGATTTTCTAACATCTCCACCAGTTCTTCGGTCTTTAATAGTCCAAGATCCAAAAGTCCAAGCACTTCATCTAAAACGACCATGTCGCACTGTCTTGTATCTATGACTTTATGTGCATATTTTAATCCATTATAAATAAAATGATCTTGTTCTTTCTTCTCTTCTTCATTCAGATCCTCATACAATCTCTCGTACTTTTCAAAACGAAACAACTGTACTTCTGGTTCTAAACGTTTGAAAAAGCTTAATTCTTCGGTCTCCTTTCCTTTCAGGAACTGAACCATAATGATCTGCTTTTCCTGCCCGGCTGCTTTCACACACTGGCCGATCGCACAGGATGTCTTCCCTCTGCCCTGGCCACAGTATATTTCCACTCGTCCTTCCATCTTTTCACCTCAAAGAATCTTCCTTTTGTAGTAATATATTTGGTTTAGGATATTATATCATTTCTGATACTATAAATACAACTATTCTTCATCCTTTTCATGAAACTCCAATTTGTTTACTGATACCTCATATGCAACTCGTCTGATCAGTTCATTTTCTGAAACTCTTTTCTGATATTCTCTGCTTTGAATTCTTCCGATCAGCTGAATTCTTGAACCGATTTCAAGATTCCCTGCAAATCTCGCATTCCTTCCCCAGCAGATGCATGGTATGTAGTCGGATTTGCCATAGGAACGGTTCACTGCAAGCAAGATGTCACAAATCTCTCTTCCCAGCGGTGTCATCCGATATACTGGCTGCTTACAGATAAATCCATCTAAAATGATCTGATTCGGTCTGACTCCATCCATGCTTTCTATAAATTCCAGATCCCTGACGAATACAGATAAGATCAAATGATTACGATTCTCCTCGTGCTTGTTGAAGGAACGGAATTGACCGCAAGCTCTTACAAGCATTCCTTTGTAATCTTTTGTCACATCAACGAGCCGCTCTGATATTAATAATGGTATCTCGTCTGTTGCTTCACTTAATCTGTTTACTAAAAGTTTGACTGTATAAAATCCTTCTCCGAAAATCTCATGGCTGTATTCAAACGCTGAATTGATACGTCCGCAAACCTCCACTTGATTATGATTGATTCCCTGCTCTGTCATACTCTTTCTCCCTTCTTGTGTTCTATTAGTATACTTTAAATCGTATTCCAATTTTGACACAATTAGAAGAAAAATCCTTCGACAAAGTTAGTCACACTTTTTCGACATGTTTTAAACGGCTTTCATACCGTGCATGATCTTATGAGAATTTTGCACGTTTTCTCATTGTTGGATCTAAGATCTTCTTGCGGATACGGATATTCTCTGGAGTGATCTCAAGTAATTCATCCGTATCGATAAACTCTAATGCCTGCTCTAAGCTTAAGATCTTTGGAGGAGATAATTTTAATGCATCATCTGATCCTGAAGCACGTGTATTTGTAAGCTTCTTGCTGCGGCATACGTTGATCTCGATATCTTCTGTTTTACCAGTCTGTCCGATGACCATTCCACCGTATACTTTCTCACCAGGTCCTACAAATAAAGTACCTCTCTCCTGTGCATTAAACAGACCATATGTGATCGTTTCTCCTGCTTCATATGCGATCAATGATCCCTGTTTACGATACTGGATATCCCCTTTGTATGGTCCATATCCATCAAACAGTGTATTTAAGATACCATTTCCTTTTGTATCTGTCATAAATTCTCCACGATACCCGATCAGTCCTCTGGATGGGATAGAGAATTCAAGTCTTGCATAACCTCCATTGGCTGCTGTCATATTCTGAAGTTCACCTTTTCTCTGGCTTAACTTCTCAATAACTGCCCCTGTAAATTCTTCTGGAACATCAATGACGGCAATCTCCATTGGCTCTAATTTCTTACCATTCTCGTCATAATGATATAATACTTCTGCTTTACTGACTGCAAATTCATATCCTTCACGACGCATGTTCTCGATCAATACAGATAAATGTAATTCTCCACGTCCAGATACTTTATAGCTGTCCTGATTCTCACTTTCTTCCACACGAAGGCTGACATCCGTATTCAATTCTCTGAACAATCTGTCTCTGATATGTCTTGATGTAACATATTTACCTTCCTGACCTGCAAGAGGGCTGTCATTTACCATAAACTGCATAGAGATCGTTGGCTCTGAGATCTTCTGGAATGGAATTGCTTCTGCTCCATCCACATCACAGATCGTATCTCCAATTGACAGATCTGAGATTCCTGAGATCGCTACAATAGATCCTACCTGTGCATTCTTTACATCTACTTTATCAAGTCCTTCAAATTCATATAATTTTGTGATGCGGACTTTTTCTTTACGTTCTGGATCATGAGCATTCACTACGATGCATTCTTTGTTGACCGCGATCTCACCATTATCTACTTTACCGATTCCGATACGTCCAACATATTCATTGTAGTCGATCGTACTGATCAATACCTGTAATGGTTTCTCTGGATCACCTTCTGGTGCTTCGATATGTTCAATGATCGTCTCAAATAATGGTTTCATATCTTTCTTCTCACCATCAAGATCTAATGTTGCGAATCCTTCTTTGGCTGATGCAAATACAAATGGACAGTCAAGCTGTTTATCCCCTGCATCTAATTCCATTAATAGTTCTAATGTCTCATCGACAACTTCATCTGGTCTTGCTTCTGGACGGTCTACTTTATTGACACATACGATCACAGACAGATCAAGCTCTAATGCTTTCTTTAATACAAACTTTGTCTGTGGCATTGGTCCTTCAAATGCATCAACAACTAATACAACACCATTTACCATCTTCAGTACACGTTCTACTTCTCCACCAAAGTCAGCATGCCCCGGTGTATCGATGATATTGATCTTGATTCCATTATACATAACTCCTGTATTCTTAGACAGAATCGTGATTCCTCTTTCTTTCTCGATGTCATTTGAGTCCATGACTCTCTCTGCGACTTCCTGATTGTCACGGAAGATTCCGCTCTGTTTTAACATCTCGTCTACTAATGTTGTCTTACCATGATCGACATGGGCAATGATTGCAATATTTCTCACATCTTCGCGCTTCATTTATATCCTTCTTTCTAGTATCTTTCTGTATCAGTTTCCATGGCATTTATAAAGCATGCCAAGATTAACTTTCTTATTCTATCACAATCAATGAAAAGTTGCAATTTTATTATTTTGTACCAACGATATTCTTTGGCTTTTCTTCTATTATATGTTATATTTCTTATAGACCAGAAAAGGAGTTGGACATTATGAATTTACACGAACTAATTGATCGTTTGCATAAAAAGCATACATTGACAAAAGAAGAATTTATCACACTTATTAAAGAACGGAACGAAGAAAGCGCATCTTATCTTGCCTCTCTTGCCAGAGAAGAAGCTGTAAATATCTATGGAAATGGTGTTTTCCCACGTGGATTAGTAGAATTTACGAATTACTGCAAAAATAACTGCTATTACTGCGGAATTCAAGGCAGCAATCCGAATGCAAATCGTTATCGTCTGTCAAAAGAGGAAATCCTTTCTGCCTGTGAGAATGGTTACCAGCTTGGATATCGAAGCTTTGTTCTTCAAGGCGGTGAGGATCCTCATTATACAGATGAAGTTATGGTTCCTATCGTGGCAGAGATCAGAAAGCGCTACCCTGATTGTGCCATCACACTTTCTCTTGGGGAACGCTCCAAAGAAAGTTATCAAAAATTATATGATGCAGGGGCTGATCGTTATCTGCTTCGACATGAAGCTGCTGACCCAGAGCTTTACCAGAAACTCCACCCAGAAAGTCTTTCTTTAGAAAACCGGATCCAGTGTCTGTGGAATCTAAAAGAAATCGGCTATGCTGTAGGAACTGGATTTATGGTTGGAGCCCCTTATCAGACGGTTGAGAATCTTGCAGACGACCTGCTATTTATCAAAGAACTTGACCCACAGATGGTCGGAATCGGTCCTTTTGTTCCACATCACGATACAAGATTTAAGGAATTTCCTTCTGGAAGTGTGGAACTTACCACATATCTTGTGAGTATTCTTCGTCTGATGAATCCTCATCTTTTGCTTCCTTCCACAACAGCACTTGGTACGATTGATCCTCGTGGAAGGGAAAAAGGAATTCTTGCAGGTGCAAATGTTGTTATGCCGAATCTTTCTCCTGTTGCAGTAAGAAAAGATTATTCTTTATATGACAATAAGATCTGCACTGGAGAGGAAGCTGCTGAATGTGCTGGCTGTCTTGGAAGACGTCTTGCCAGTATTGATTATCAGCTTGTATTCAGCCGTGGAGATTATATCGAATAACCTGCTTATCAGCAGTTAAGAAAAAATCCTTGCATAGGGGATTCCATCGGAATTTCCTATGACATGAAAAAGCGTGTAGAATCTTTGAAATCCTACACGCTTTTATTCTGTCTTTTATCTGTTAAGAAATTATCTTCTTCTGCTCTTTAATAAAAACTCTGGAATGTTGATCTTAGAGCTTTCCTGTTCGATCTCTTTCATCTCAGGTTCAGAAACATAGCTTGTTGTCTGTACTGGCTGTTCTTCCTCCATGACCTTTCCATTATGTAATGGCTGCCCTGAAAATTCCGGAGCCTGCTGTGTCTGCTGTACTGGCTTCTTCGCTGCAGCAAATCCAGTTCTTGCATTCCCTGTAATATCTGCGGATTTGATTCCTGTTGCGATGATCGTTGCACTGATCTGATCTCCAAAATCTGCATTGACTGTACCGAAGATGACATTGACATCGTCTCCTGCTTCGTCTTTTAAGTATTCCACAGCCTGCTGTGCTTCTAACATTCCAACCGCTCCTGCGAAGTTGACGATCACATCTGTAGCTCCAGCAACAGTTGTCTCAAGCAATGGACTTTCCATCGCTGTCTTGATTGCTTCAAGTTCTTCGTCTGCAACACCCATACCGATATGTGCAATACCTTTATCTCTCATAACTGTCTGAATATCAGCAAAATCGACATTGATCAATCCTGGGTTGTAGATCATATCTGTAATTCCCTGTACACCCTGCTGCAGTACTTCATCTGCTTTCTTCAGTGCATCTGGGATCGTTGTTCTCTTATCACAGATCTGTAACAACTTGTCATTCGGAATGACGATCATTGTATCCACCTGATCCTGAAGGCGTGCAATTCCTGACATTGCATTGTTCATACGAGGCTTTCCTTCAAATGTAAATGGTTTTGTCACAACTCCAACTGTTAAAATTCCAAGTCCTTTGGAAATCTCTGCAATGATCGGTGCTGCACCTGTACCGGTACCTCCACCCATTCCACATGTTACAAATACCATATCTGATCCCTGAACCAATTCTGTGATCTCTTCACGATTCTCTTCAACCGCTGCTTCCCCGATCTCAGGTTTTGCTCCTGCTCCAAGTCCCTTTGTCAGTTTCTCCCCGATCTGAATCTTTGTTCCTGCTTTACATAAAGATAAAGCCTGTCTATCTGTATTCACACCCACGAGTTCAACACCCTGGACATTCTCATCTACCATTCGGTTTACCGCATTGTTTCCTGCTCCACCGACTCCTATTACTAAAATCCTTGCTTGTGTGTTCTCAACACTAGGCATAATCTCAACCACGTTGTTCCTCCTTCACGCCATCTATGTTAAAATGACTCCCTTAAATTCTGTACACTAACTTAATGATACCTTCTTTACTAAGTTTTTTCAACTCTTTTTTGGTTGAAAAACAGCAATTTTGTGGTCCTCGCTAAAGTACTTCATGTCAATAGTTCCACTTTTCCCTTTTACTTTCTTAAGCATCCCTGCTAATTCAGAAATCTTGATATCAATATCCTTTTTATTATAAAGATCAACCGTTATCTTATCGCTGATCAATAAGGCATTTCCATCTTCTTTGATATAAATCTGATCGATCGGAAGATTATATTTATCAATTGCAGTCGTAAGTTCTAAAAGATAAGAAAAAACTTTCTCTTTCTTGACTGGAATCTTCTCCTGCATGACCAATTCATCATATTTAAGTCCAGTAACCAATGGAACATCGTCATATTTCTTTTCATAACTTTCCAATGCATAACCATTTTTATCAAAATAGACGTATTTTCCATTATACAGAAGGCATCCAGCCCTCTTTTTTTCTTTTACCTCGACCGTGATCGTATCTGGCCGGTTGATCCTTACATGAATCGAATCTATAAATGGCAGAAGATCTGGTGACGCAATCTTACATTTTAAGAAATATGCAACCGAGTTATCAATATATCCATTCTCTACAACTGCCTTTTTAACTTCTGCTTCTGTATAATAACTTAATCCAGAAATTTTGATCTGTTTTGTTTTACACGTCCCTGCAATGATCACAACCGTAAGGATCAAAACTGCAACGATACCAAGCAGTATTTTCTTCCCCGATAGTTTATGTACTTTATTCTTGTTTTTATGCTCATCCATACGGATGACTTTTTTTTCTTCCATCACACTCACCCTTATCTTATGTGAATTTTCTTAGAAATTGATAATACGATTCCCATTTCGATCATGACAACGAGGATCGATGTACCTCCATAACTGATAAATGGAAGTGGAATTCCTGTCGGCGGGATCGTGTTTGTTACAACAGCAATATTGATAAATACCTGAATTGCGATATGTGTCATAAAACCGATCACAATCAGTGATCCAAATAAGTCTTCTGTATTCAGTGCGATCAAGAGCATCCGAAAGATCAGTGCCACAAACACAAGGATCAGACAAACTGCCCCGAACAATCCTAATTCTTCACAAATGATTGAGAAGATCATATCATTGTGTGATTCTGGAATAAATCCCATCTTCTGCATACTCTGCCCAAGTCCTTTTCCAAAAATCCCACCGGAACCAATCGCATATAATGCCTGCATCGTCTGAAATCCCTTTTTGTGACTTTCTGGATGCAGCCAAATCTGTACACGCTCGTTTCGATAACTATTTGCCGTCAACAGATACACGAACAAGAGTATTATTCCACCGCCTGCTGTTAACATAAGTTCTTTCATCTTCGGACTTACCACAAACAGCATGACACCGATCATCGAACACACGACAAGTGCTGTACTTAAGTTCTGTGTAACGATCAGAGCAATGATCGGGACCGTTGGAAGAACGATCACGATACTATCTTTGAATGTTCGGATCTTATGAGCATTTGCTGATAATCTGTTCGCGAGATAGATCACAACCAGGATCTTAGATACTTCTGATGGCTGAAACTGAAATCCTGCGATGCTGATCCAGCGGACTGCACCCTTCTTTGCTGCACCTATGATCAACACAAGAACTAACAGTATGATACTAGCCCAATAACAGCCATTTCCAAACTTCTCACTTTTTATGATGCGGTAATCTAGTTTACAGCATACAACCATTGCAACCGCACCTAACACTATCGCAACTGCCTGCCTTAACAGCCAGTGATAGGAATTTCCATATGTGACAGTACTCTTATATGAACTTGTACTATAGATCATAACCAGACCAAAACATATCAGAAATATTACCAGAAACAACATCGGATAATCAAAGTATCTTTTGCCGGCCATATATTTTTCTTTGATGCGATTTGCCACTTTTTAGTTCTCCTTTAATTTTCTGACACAATCTTTGAAGATATCTCCCCTGACTTCATAATTCGGGAACATTCCCCAGCTTGCACATGCAGGTGATAATAAAACTGCTTCTCCATCTTGGGCTTTTCCTGCAATGTATGAAACTGCTTCTTCCATAGAATCAACAAACTTGATCTTATCAAATCCATGTGTTTTTGCACAATCAGCGATCTTTGGTGCTGTTACACCCATCAAGATCAGTTCTTTAACTTTTCCGTCAAATGCTTCGATCCACTCATCATATGTAGATTTCTTGTCATATCCACCACCGATCAGCCATGTTGGGCGGTTCATTGCTTTGATTCCTTTGATCGCTGCATCTGGATTCGTTCCTTTAGAATCATTATAGTATGCAACACCTTTCACTGTATCCACATATTCAATACGATGTTCTACACCTTTAAACCTCTTGATTCCTTCTTTGATATATGAAACTGGAACTCCCATAGAATAAGTCACTGCGATCGCTGCTAAAATATTTTCATAATTATGGTCTCCTAACAGATTCACATCATCTAATGTACATACGATCTGTTTCTTTCCATTTTCTTCGATGATAAATGCATCACCTTCCATGGAAACCCCTTCTTTTATTTTATGATGCAAACTGAAAAACAGAACTGTTCCATTCGCTCTGTCTGCCATAGCTCTTGTTGTATCATCTTCATAATTTAATACCATTACCTGGTCTTTTGTCTGGTTTTTTCCAATGGATTCTTTTGTCTGTGCATAAACTTCTACTGTACCATGACGATCCAAATGATCTGGTGTGATATTAAGAACTGCACATACATCCGGTTTAAAATCAACGATCGTTTCTAACTGGAAACTGCTGATCTCTGCAGTTGTTACACTGTCCTCTTTTGTATCAAGCGCAACACTTGTATAAGGAATTCCGATATTTCCGACAACAAAACTGCTTTCATAATATCCTTTCATGATCTCTCCAGTCAGCGCTGTTGTCGTTGTCTTTCCGTTGGTTCCTGTGATCGCTGCTATTCTTCCTTTGGATGCCTGATATGCTAATTCAATCTCACTCCATACTGGCTTTTCCTGATCATAAAACATCTGTGCGATCGGTGCATTTACTGAAATCCCCGGACTTAACACTAATAGATCGAACTTACTTACATCTTCTTTTGTGATATTTCCTAAGATCAATGGAATCTCTTTCTTTTCATATAATTTCTCATAAAGTGCCTCTTTCTCAAGGTCTTCCTTTCCATCATACAGACTGACATCTGCACCTGTTTTTAAAAGCAGATTGACAGAACCAATTCCACTTTTTCCTGCTCCTGCTACTAAAAATTTCTTGCTTGTATCTATCATTTCTTTCTCCTTACTAAATCGCTACCAGTCCGATCAGGCAACAAACTGCCGTGGTGATCGCAAAGATTGCTACAACCTTTGTTTCTGGCCATCCTGACAATTCAAAATGATGATGGATCGGTGCCATTTTAAATAATCTTTTTCCTTTTGTCATTTTAAAATATAATACCTGTGCCATAACAGATAATACCTCGATCATATAGATCAATGCAACAATTGGGATAAATAAAGACAGGCGAAGCATCAATGCTGTTGCTGCCACAAATCCCCCAAGTGCAAGCGAGCCTGTATCTCCCATAAACACTCTCGCCGGATATACATTAAATACTAAAAAACCAAGAAGTGAGCCAACCGTCGCACAAGATACCGGCCAGATTCCAGCTGCCAGATCATTATGCCCCATTCCAATGGCTGCCACTGTAAAAAATGTTGCGATCAATACCGTAACACTTGATGCAAGTCCATCCAATCCATCCGTAAAATTAGCTCCATTCACAGTTCCTAACAAAATGATAAAAACCGCTGGGATAAAAAATACTCCAAGGTTTAAATATTTACCATGTGTAAAAGGAATCAGCATCGAAGTTCCTGTCTGCGTGTAATTTATCAAATAATACGCAAAGATTCCTGTGACTATGATCTGCCCAAACATCTTCTGCCAGGCCCGCAGTCCCAGGTTCCTTTTCATAACTACCTTGATGTAATCATCGATAAATCCGATAAATCCAAATCCCAGCGTCACAAACAGCACCGGGATGATCATCGGATATCTTCTAACATAAAATAACGATGCGATTACGATTCCAAGTAATATGATCAGTCCTCCCATCGTCGGAGTCCCTGATTTCTTCAGATGTGATTCGGGTCCTTCTCCCCGGATAAACTGACCGAATTTTAATTTGTGTAAATACCTGATCATCATCGGGCTAAGAAGTACGCTGATAAAAAAGGCAATTAAAACTGGTTTTACAATACCATAATTCATGTCGCCACCTCATTTGTTCTTGTTTCGTCTACGGTTCTTTTTTATCTGGCGTATATTCTTTATAAATCCCCATGTATGGAAGTGCAGTTTGAAACACACTTCTCATCACAGGGGCTGCGATCGTTCCTCCATAGTAAGTTCCATGTGGTTCATCGATCAACACGATCCCAATGATCGCAGGATTGTCTGCTTTCGCAAATCCTAAAAAAGAAGAAATATATTTTCCATTTCCTCTTGGAAGTTTCTCACTGGTTGCCGTCTTTCCCCCAATGGAAAAACCATCCATTCGGCAGTTTCTTCCTGATCCATCGGAAACAACTGCTTCTAACAATTCTTTCATCGTCTCCGATGTCTGTTTTTTTATGACACCTTCTTTCACTGAATAAAAAAAAGTTTTTAATCTTGTTCCATCCTGCTTCTGAACATATCTTCCAAAATGCGGTGTGATCAGCTTCCCGCCGTTGATCACCGCACTGACTGCTCTTAACAGCTGTAACGGTGTGATCTGTATGGACTGTCCAAAAGACATCGTTGCAAGTTCAACTGCACCGACATTCTTCTTTTGATGCATGATCGAAGATGCTTCTCCAGGAAGGTCGATCCCTGTTTTCTCAAACAGTCCAAGCTGGCGGAATGTCTGATACATTCCATCCACACCAACTCTGGCACCGACATCCATAAATACTGGATTACAGGAATTCATAACACCTTCTTTAAATGTCTCACTTCCATGTCCTCCGACTTTGTGACACCGGATCTTGCGATCCTCCACAATCCGAAATCCTGGACAATTAAAATGATCATTCACGCTGACTTTCGATGATTCCAGTCCTGCAGTCGCCGTTACGATCTTAAAGACCGATCCCGGTTCATAAGTATCATTTAAACAGGAATTCCGCCACTTCTTATTGAGATATTCCTGTTGTTTCTTACTATTTGCCTTTCTTTTCTTTGCTGACAAAGAAAAAGGATCATTCAGATCATATTCTGGAACATTGACCATTGCATAGATTTCTCCATTCTGTGGATTCATCAAGATCATGGATACCTGTTTTGCCTTCTTCTCTTTCTTCACCTTCTTACATGCCTGCACGGCATAATTTTGCAGATTCACATCAAGCGAAATATAAAGATCCCCTCCGGCAACTGGTTCTTCCCTCTCTTCATATGCTCCATCGATTTCTATGCCGCTTCCATCTGTCAGTGTCCGGATCCTTCCGGACTTTCCTTTAAGATATCGATCATAAAAAACCTCCAGTCCAATGATTCCCTGGTTATCTCCTCCTGTAAATCCAAGAACTTTCGATGCCAGGTTATTATATGGATATACTCTTTTGTAATCTTCATCCACCTTGACCCCGTCAAGTTTAAACTTACGGATACGGTCTGCGATGTCTTTTTCTACATTACTTTTAATTTTTTCCCTTACTGAATTTTTATATACTTTTTTTCGGATCAAAGATTCTTTGATCTTAAGATTCTCAGATAAGACCTTTATTACTTTTTCCCTGTCGGTCACCTGAGAATATATCACAGAGATCGAATAGACTGCTTTGTTCGAAGCGATCTTTACGCCATTTCTGTCGTAAATACTGCCTCTTGGCGCTTTAATCTCCCGGTCTCTTTGATGCAGGTTTCTGGCTAAACTTAAATATTTATCCGCCTGAGCGATCATCACATAAGAAAGTTTTATCGTCACAACCAAAAACCCTGTGAAAAATGCAGCCGTGACAAGCAACAGTTTTTTCTTTGCTTTCGTTCTCATTTTATCTCCATGATCCCTGTCTTAATATAAAGATTATGAAAATAAAATGATGATATTACTTTTTGCTGCTTTTCGCAACATTTAATTCCTTGAGTGATCCTTCTAATACCTTCTTTGCGATCTCAACTGCAAGTCCTGTATTCGTCTGAGAATCCCTCTGAATCTCATCGATCACAACATAAACTAGCACCTGTGGATTCTCCACTGGAGCAAATCCACAAAAAGATACGATATAAGTTCCTGCACTTCTTGGAATCTTCTGTGCAGTACCAGTCTTACCACCAGCTGTATAATCTTTCATCTTTGCCTTTGTTCCAGTTCCTGAATCAACAGTTTCTTTCATGTATTTTCTTAATTTATCCGATGTCTCTTTTGAGATCGTCTGTTTCACTAACGTCGGCTCTATATTGCTGACAACTTCTCCATTACTGCTTCGAAGTTGTTTGACCACATGCGGTTTGTAATAATTTCCTCCATTGATCAGAGAACAAAATGCACTTCCCATCTGGATCATAGAGCAGTTAAATGACTGTCCAAAAGAACTTGTGGCAAGATCTGCGGCTGTCATATCTTTTGCATCATGAAGAAGCGATGCTGTCTGTGCTTCTCCAGGAAGATCGATCCCTGTCTTATTCCCAAAATTGAAATTCTTCTGATATCTTGCGAATACATTCTTGCCTTCTTTGGCTGCAATCTGCATCAATGCATCATTGCACGATAATGAAATACTCTGAGACAACGTGATCAATCCATGTCCGCTTCTATGAGAACAGTGAATAGTATGCGGTCCAACCTTCTGGTATCCATCACAATAATAAGTTTCATTGCCCTTTAAGATTCCTTCTTCAAGACCAGCTGCTACCGTAAATGGCTTATATGTTGAACCTGGTTCAAATGCATTTGATACAATTGGATTCTTCCAGATTTCATTAAATGCTTTTGTCTTTTCTTTCTCACTCATCTTATTAACTTGACTTTGTGAGTATTTCTTTAAGAGATTCTTATCATCTCTTGGGCTTTCCAGATTATAGGAAGTAGAATTTGCCATTGCATAGATCTCTCCATTATTGGGATTCATCACAAGAATGCTGCTTCCCTTACTTCCATATTTCTTTTCAAACTTAGAAAGCTGATCTTCTGCCAGTTTCTGAATATTGGAGTCAATCGTTGTGACAACTGTTTTCCCATTCTCTGGCTCCACAATGGAGCTATCCTGTTCTAATTCTTCGTTTAAATATTTATATTTTCTTCCATCGACGCCTGATAAAGTACTGTTATAATACTGCTCGATCCCTCCAGTTCCGATCGTACCGTCTGATACAAAGCCAATGACCTGGCTTGCCAGTGACTGATTCGGATAACGACGTTTGTATTTTTCATTAAATACGATCCCTGAGACATTCTCTGCTTTGTCTGAAGCGATAAAATCTTTCAGATCTGCAATCTGACTATAAGAAAGTTCTTCTCGATATACAGAATAGTAAGAATCTTTATGTCTTTTTATAAATTTTAACAGCTTATCTTCATCTAACTTCATATATTTATGAAGTGCATCAATGGTTGCTTTCTGTACCTCTTTGGATCTTAAAATATTCTTTGGTTCTAAAACCAATGTATACATCTTCTGGCTGGTTGCTAATGTATTTCCATCACGATCTAAGATATCTCCCCTTTTATACGGAAGCGTTTCACTAGAATAATTCTGCTGTGATAATACCTGTCTTTTGTAAATTCCGTTCTTAAATATACTAAAATAGATCAATCTTCCAATCAGTAGAACAAAAAGAAGTGCTATGATTCCGCACGCGATCATCGTACGTCGTTTCATAGCATCATTTAATCGTTTGATAGGTTTTCTTCTTTTCTTCAAGTTTGCCACCTCTTAGTCTGCTTTTGGTATCTTCCCGTACTGGCGTATGTATTCTGCATCCTGGCTCTCATAACGAAGAGTATGTTTGGAATCTGGTTTCACCATTCCATATTTCTTTGCCGCAGTTTCTACAGTATCAAAACGAATACTCTGTTCAATCTCAAGATTCAGATCTTCATTCTCTACCTGCAGCGTATTCAACTGTGTCTTAGCATCTGTAAGAGCCGCTTTTTGATTCAAAACTTTCGTGCGTTCTGACAGATAAAAGAAACTTGCAACTGCGATCACACAAAGTCCCGCAACTAATACCTTGATAAAGGCCAAATCGATCGACATCGCTCTCTTCTGATTCTGTCTTGTTGACTCCTTTACCTGATGTTCTCTTCTTGGTCTTGCCTTTCTTGTCTTCCTTGGCTGTCTGCGCACTGGCTCTGCAGCAAGATCTTCTATCTTCCTTGCTGTGTTGCCATAGATCATGTTATATCGTTCTTGTCTCGTCTTGTCCATTGATACTCTCCCTTATTCTGCCCTTTCAAATACTCGAAGCTTGGAACTTTTTGCTCTCTTATTGTACTCTAGTTCTTCTTCCCCTGGAATGATTGGTTTTCTTGTTAACTGTTTTCCTTTCGATACGTTGCCACATACACATACTGGGAAGTTTGGCGGGCATGTACAAGGATTCTCATTCTTCTTAAAAGCTCGTTTGACGATACGGTCTTCTAAAGAATGGAAGGTAATGATACATAATCTTCCACCTGGATTTAAAAGATCGATCATCGCATCAATGCTGTCTTTCAATACGTCTAATTCTCTGTTACATTCGATACGGATCGCCTGAAATGTCTTCTTCGCCGGATGTCCTCCAACGGCTCTGACTTTCATCGGAATCGCACCTTTGATGACTTCTATTAACTGTCCGGTCGTCTCGATCGGACTTTCTTTTCTCTTATTCACGATATGTTTTGCAATGTTCTTTGCAAATTTCTCTTCGCCGTAGTCTCTGATTATATGGAATAGTTCCATCTCGGAATATTCATTGACGATATCTCTTGCAGTCAGTGACTGTCTTTGATCCATTCTCATATCAAGCGGAACATCTTCTCTGTAAGTAAATCCACGTTCCTTCTCATCTAACTGAAAGGATGATACCCCAAGATCTAACAAGATTCCATCGACATGTTCGATTCCAAGATCATGTAACACTTTCGGCATGTTTACATAATTATCACGCACGATCGTTACTTTGTCCTTAAACGGTTCTAACCGCTTCGTGCTTGCAGCAATCGCATCCGCATCCTGGTCGATCCCGATGTATCTTCCTTTCTCTGATAGTTTCTGGCATACATGATATGCATGTCCGCCTCCGCCCAGAGTCCCATCCACATAGATTCCGTCTGGTTTAATATGTAGTTCTTCGATCGTTTCGTCTAATAAAACGGAAATGTGTTTAAATTCCATAATCCACCTAACTTATATGCTTAATCCTAATTCCTGCATGCTGGCTGCGATATCATCCATATCCTCATAAGAATTGTTCTCAATCCACTTCTCCTTACTCCAGATCTCGATGCGGTCAGCCATTCCTGTTAATACAACTTCTTTCTTCATCTGGGCAAATTCCCGAAGTGTCGCTGGGATCAAGGTTCTTCCCTGCTTGTCCATCTCACATGGAGCTGCCCCTGCCATGAAAAATCTCGAAAACTTTCTGGCATCTTTATTAATAAGTGGCAAAGTTTTTAGCTTTCCTTGAAAGCTTTCCCATTCGTTTTGTGGAAACACAAACAGGCATCCATCCAATCCCTTTGTCATCACAAATTCCTGACCTAATTCTTCCCGGAATCGTGAAGGAATGATCAGCCTGCCTTTTGCATCAATCGTGTGATTAAATTCCCCCATAAACATGGACATCACCACTTTCCACCACTTCTTACCACTTATAAATTTCATTTTATACGATAGACTTATAAATTGCAAGGAATAATCCACAATCAAATCTTAGTTTTTTCTTAGAAATCCTTGTTTTTTTGCACAAAAAAGAAGGGATTCCCTAAAAGTGGTTTTATTTCCCTTCTTTTTGTGTCTTATTTCGTTATTTTCTTCCTTTTATATATGATAAATGCCGTTCCAAATACTGCAAGGATCAGTGCTAAAATCTGGGATACCCTGATTCCTGTAGATCCGATCATCAGGGAATCGGTCCTTAATCCTTCAATCAAAAATCTTCCGATTCCATAACCAATACAATAAATGGCGATCAATTCTCCATCAAATTTCTTTCTCTTCGTAAAAAAGAAAATGATCAACAGTAGTAAAACAAGATTCCACATAGATTCATATAAGAATGTCGGATGTACCTGAATAAAGGTTGCTGCTTCATTTCCAGATATAACATAAGTTGCCTTATCATACAATCCATTGGATACGATCTCATCAATCCTTCCGTGTTCAATAAAGAAATTTGTCGGAATCTGCATTGCAAATAAACTGTTGGTATATGATCCAAACGCTTCTCTGTTAAAGAAATTACCCCATCGTCCAAGAATCTGACCGACAAGCAGCCCTTTTACCGCCACATCTCCAAACTGAAGCATAGATAAATGTTTCTTCTTGCAGAAGATATATAATGTGATTGCACCTGCGATCACACCTCCATAAATTGCAAGTCCTCCATTTCTGATCTGTATGATCTCTGACAAATGATTCTTATAATAATCCCATGAAAAGATCACATAATAGAGTCTTGCTCCTACGATCGCCGGAATGATCATCGTGATCAGATAGTCAAAGACTAATTCCGGATCAAATTTATTTTCATGTTTTGCTGCGTAATAAGAAACGATCAATCCAAGCAAGAATCCTGTTGCAATGATCATTCCATAATATTTGATCTCAAACCCTCCAATATTGATTCCATCACCGACATTTTTCAGTACGATCCCTAAATGTGGGAATCTGATTTGATGTTCCATCACTTTTCTTCCTTTCTAAAGCCTCGTTTTGTCTCTTCTTTGTTTTGTTACTCAAATCAAAGATATCTTATCCCATTTCTCTTTTCTTTTCAAGTCGCTTATGGTAAACTATCTACAGTATGACCTTGGATATTTTTTCAAGGTCTGTTTTAAGAAATACCCATGAGAAAGGAAATTAATAGATTATGAAATTAGGAATCGTTGGATTACCAAACGTCGGAAAGAGTACATTATTTAACTCTTTAACAAAAGCCGGTGCTGAATCCGCTAACTATCCATTCTGTACGATCGACCCGAATGTGGGAATCGTAACAGTTCCAGATGCTCGTGTTGATTATCTGGCTGAGAAATACCATTCAAAGAAAGTGATCCCTGCAGCGATCGAATTCGTTGATATCGCAGGTCTTGTAAAAGGAGCTTCCAAAGGGGAAGGTCTTGGAAACCAGTTCCTTGCAAATATCCGTGAAGTCGATGCGATCGTTCACGTTGTTCGTTGTTTTGATGATGGAAATATCGTTCACGTTGATGGTTCTGTAAACCCACTTCGTGATATCGAAACGATCAACTTCGAGCTGATCTTCTCTGATATCGAAGTGTTAGACCGTCGTATCGCAAAATCAACAAAAGGATCAAGAAATGACAAATCTCTTGCTCACGAAGTTGAATTCTTATCTAAGGTAAAAGCTCATCTGGAAGATGGAAAGCTTGCTAAGACATTTGAAGTCGATGATGAAGAAGATCAGGAAATCTTAAATTCCTGCAACCTGTTAACGATCAAACCAGTGATCTTTGCTGCGAACGTTAACGAAGATGAACTTGCTGGAGAAGATAACGATTATGTAAAAGCTGTCCGTGAGTATGCTGCAGACGTTGATGCGAAAGTATTCGTCGTATGTGCTCAGATCGAACAGGAAATCTCTGAATTAGATGATGATGAGAAGAAAGAATTCTTAGAGGATCTTGGATTAGAAGAATCTGGTCTTGAAAAACTGATCTCTGCCAGCTACTCTCTTCTTGGACTGATCAGTTTCTTAACTTCCGGAGAAGACGAGACACGTGCATGGACGATCAAAGAAGGTACAAAGGCTCCTCAGGCTGCTGGTAAGATCCATACAGACTTTGAGCGTGGATTTATCTGTGCTGAGGTTGTTTCTTTTGAAGATCTTAAGGAGTATGGTACAATGCAGGCTTGTAAGGAGAAAGGGCTTGTACGTCAGGAAGGAAAAGAATATGTTGTTAAAGATGGAGATATTATTGTGTTCCGCTTTAATGTATAGAGTTTCTTTGACATAGTCTTTGAATATGTAAGTAAAAATTATAATTGCAATCAAAAAATAGTTGCTGGTGAACAACACGCATTTTATTCATCATTTTTGACCGATCGCTTGTTCGCCGACATTCCTTGTATAACTCGCTTATGGAAGTCCAAAATGACTTCCATATCGCTCAGACAATACACCATGTCGGCTGCGAATCGATCAAAAATAATGATAAAATGCTAATCGTTGTTCACCAGCAACTATTTTTTGATTGCAATTATAATTTTCACTTACATATCTGAAGTTTATTGGCAATAACCATGGAATAATAAAATGTATTGGTTAGTTCTTAACACTTTACCAACATTGATACTGACTGCTTTAATGTATTATTTTATGAATCACATTTTTTACTATTTTAAATATAGCTGCATATAGTGCCACTCCAATAACTACTGTAATCAGCTGTATGATTAAATCTGGTATTAACATTTCTTCGCCCCCTCTATTCGGCTTCTTCTGCTTCCCAGATGATGATGTTTCCTTCATCTTTGCCAGAATGTTCTTTTTTTAACTGCTTAACTTGTTGCTTTGTCACTTTTCCTTTGGCTTTGTCTTTGATCGTTACGCCTTGGTATTTGTTTGTTGTGACTTTGTCTTCGCTTTGTTTTGCGGTGTTGGTTTTGTTTTGTCCATAGATTGTACCTGCGCCGTATAACGCAGCTGTTAAGCATACCCCTGCAAGTAGTATTGATAATTTTTTCATATCTTATTCTCCTTAATGTTTTATACTATAGTATCTCATATTTTTCATGGAATATCAAATCCCTAATATCTAATAGTTTTTCGACTTATTACCGCACACACAATGGATGCAGCAAGCATTGGTATAATACTATCTTGGCTTAAAATCTGAATAAAATTTCCAATGAAGCAAACAATCATAAATATACTGATTATTTTCGCTGTTTTAGCACCATAGTCTTTTGGATGTCTATGTGCTATAGCCCAGCTGATGACTGCTAGTATTATACATGGGATCATTGTGTAATGGATGCCGTTATATGACAATATATATCCACTATTTCCTGACCAACTGTTGAGACTCAAGCTATCCAAAATCATATCTCCAATTGACACCGTCTTCTCATAAAATGGGATACTTAAAAGTCCATTAATCATAACCAGTATCAATGCCTCTGTTCCAAATCCTAATTGCTTTTTTAAAAGAATTTTTTGCAATAGGTTCTCTAGGATATACCCGATCAGAAATCCTAGTGTATTAAAAATGATATCATCAATATCACCAATTCTTCCTGCAAATACAACTTGTACAAACTCGATCATCAAAGATATCAATGCCCCTGCAATTATTGCTTTTCCATAGTTCCATTTTATTTTCTTTATAAATGTGGGAACAAAAAGTCCCATTGGCAGAAACATTAACGTATTTAACAGCATTAATTTCCAGCTTTCATTCACAAATGGTACAATATTCCAAGCTGTAAATCCTCCATATGACCATGATGCGATGTCTAATACTCTCGTGACCATGCCAACGGTTGCTATGTAAACCAAAAATATGTATTTTATGATCCATCCTGGCTGACATATAATCTTTTTATTATATCGTAAATAGTAAATTGTGCTTATGACTGCAAATGCAATCGTTGCCATAACAATAGCTTGAGCTAGATAACTACTCCCAAGCAGAATTTTCTCCATCATGTTCTTTTCTCCTTTAATCCAATCATTCCTGCACATAACAAAAATACTATTATCATATAAGCCACAAAATCAGAAGAATATATTTGAATTATTTTTATGTGTTTAGGAAACAAGAACCGCAAAAATACATTTGCAAATATACTCCCACTTGTACATAGGGCTACTGTTTTATATACCAATGTTTTCACTTTTCTTGTATTCACAGCCAGTACTTTATATATAACGATGAATTCTAGTAGCAAATTTAAACTCATGAATATCAATGCTTTTTCAGTTGTCATTGGTAATAAATTATTTGATTTCCATTTCATCTGCGGTATCACATAACGATAACCTGTCTCCCTGCGTATTCTTTTTAGCAAATTACTTATTTGACGATACTCTTTCTCATTCTTATAACAAAAATAACCTGAACATTTTACTGACATTAATATTTTTTCATTCTCTTGTTTCATTGTTTTCATTTTACTTACTGTTGGCATAATCAATGTTTCATCAAGATTTAATTCCGATGACAACCTAGTATTCTTATGTAAAAACCCAACAATTTTAAACGTACAATTTTCAGTTCCCAAATATCCTGCCTTAATTTTCTGATTCAAATGAAAAACCCTTTGATAATCATATCCTGCAATTAATGGAATCTCTTGATTCAAAGGTCTTTGATACTCTTTTAAAGTAAAGCAACGACCTTTTTCAATATGTTGTTCTATCTTCTTTTCACTTATCATTTTCTCTGGCATCTGAAGTACAGTTAAATTTGTAAGATATCCATCTTCCGTTTTGTCATTATATGATCCAGATGCAAGTTTTTCATTCCCACGAAAATATTCATGATAAGATAGAATCTGTCTGGAATATTCTCTGTATAACTCTGCTTTTTTTAATTCTTTATATACTTTTTTTAAAATACTGAGAGAGTTTTTCTGATGAAGGAATTCCATATAGCTAGAATTTCTATTATCATATTCATCCGATAACTTCCATACTCCAGGGTATTCTATCTCCACTTGTTCATTATGACGATCAATCTTATTTTGATACGAATATATAATAATTCCCAGTAAACACCCAATGCTTAATATATAAAATACCATAAAACGAACTACATATTTCCTCATTTATCATTTCTCCACACAAATCGCTATTCCTATTTTTATTTTCTTTTTATAACGATTTTCAACGAATACTTTATATTTTCCATCTTTTTTCACATAAAAGTCATGTATAATATCGACCGCATGCATCACATATCGTTCTTTTCCTGTCCCATCTATAATTCCTGCTACAAAATCCTTATCCTCTCTTTGTATTTCTTGAGATGAAAAAACGGTCAAATCAATTTTCTCGCCTTTTTTTAATTCCAGCTCTTTTGTTTCTAGCCTTGTTTTTGCGTTTAATGGCTGAACTACATCTATTTCTTCTCCTTTTTTGATATTTTGTTTTAGCTTTGTAACTGCTAAGTTTGTCCCGATCCTTTTTGCAGTATATTCTTTCAAATCCATTGTATATTCTGTCTCTTCTTCAGGAAGATCCTCTTCTATTTCCGTTGCCCAGACTGTCTCTACATAAATTTTATGATAGCCGATCGTGCTTAGAATAATTACCGCAACGACCACAAAGGATAATCCTATACAAAGGAATGTTCCTGCCATTACATTCCTTGTGTTTTTGTTTTCAATTGATTTAATTCTCAAAATTCGTGTCTTTAATTGGCTTTTGTCTTCTCCTAATGCTGCGCACAGATATGCACCTTTTGCAAATGGTGATATCCCGATTTCACAGATCGTCGTAAAATATCTTTTTTTGCTTTTCATAATTGTGGTTGATTCTAAATCGCAGTATGTTTCATTCCAGCTGTCTACATCCATATCTAATTGCTTTACCAATGGATTCCACCAATGAATGACCCTTACAAGTCCGCATAACTGTTTCCACAAAATATCTTTGTGCTTACAGTGAATCAACTCATGGATGCATATAATCTTTAATTCTTCTTTGTTATATTCTCTTTCTGGAAGCAAAATCATCGGTTTTAGAAATCCGCAAATAATCGGTACTGCCAACCCATATACGGTTTTAATTTCGACATTTCTACGAACACCTACTTCTTCTTTCCATTGATTCTTACAATCTAAAATAGATTTACTGCATACACATGCCCTCTTTCGTAATTGATTCATTTGTGTCTGAATACGTATTGTTTTCACTATGGCTTTTAAAAATCCAATCGTCCAAATGATTCCTACAACAAAAAATACCCATCCTACCAATGGAGACAGTGCAAACATTGTATAATCTTCTTCATATACATAATAAATGAAATAGATCAATACAATTACGATTGGCATCAGAAATGATAAAACTGCTCCTCCTAAAACAGTAATGCACATACTGATCAGTCCTTTTCGCTCTAGTTGTTGCCTTATCTTGCGAAAGCAAAGATACGAAATACTTCCCACCAAACCATTCAGCAGTATCATACTGATGACATAAATATATATTTTTTTAATCATCCAAATCATTGATCAAATCCTTTAATTCTTCTTTTGATATTGTGTGTGTTAACGTCTGAACCAATTCCTTCACCGACCCATCATGCCAGAAATCCTTCATCAATTCCATCTGTTCTTCACGATACATTTCTTCTGTGATCTTTGCTGTGATATAGCTGTAATTGCCTTTCACTTGTGTATCTACAAATCCTTTTTTCTTTAACTTTGTGATATATGTCTTTACTGTGCTTCTTGTATATTTCCTATCATATACTTGATCTAGATAATCAATAATTTCATATACCGTAATCCCATCCCCAAGTTTCCAAATACTTTTCATGATAAGTATTTCTACTTCTGATAATTCTATTAATTTCATTGTTCTTCCTTCTATCTAAACTGGTTATTATTATAACCATTATATAAATCAAGCTTGTCTTTGTCAAGATTAGTGATAATTATAACGAATTTGTATACAAAAACTATCTTTGATTTTTCACTTTTGTCTTTTTCTCAGCCTTCGCATATCCATTTTTATTGACTCATACATATTCAACACGCTTAAAAAAGCCAAATAAAAAATCCGACCCAAGGAAGTCTGGTCAGATTTTCTAGCTTTGTTATGTTTTGTTTTTGTTTTATGTTAGTTAGTCTTAACTAACTGTTATTATAATATCCTATCTTGGATATTTTGTCTACCTTTATTTTTGAGAAACTTTCTCAATACCAAGGATCTTTTCTGCCTTTGCTACAGCTTCTTCGCTTGGCGGATTTACGCCTTCTAATGGGTATTTTATTCCTAATTTTTCCCATTTAAAGAGTCCAAGTGTATGGTATGGCAAGATTTCTACTCTCTTAACTGTTTTTAGTCCATCGATAAAATGTTTTAAGTCTGCTAGTCCTTTTTCATCGTCTGTTAAGTCTGGCACTAGCACGTGACGGATCCACAGATCTACTCCGAGGTCTGAGATTTCCTGTGCCATTGCTAAAATATTACTGTTTGGACAGCCTGTCAATTTCTTATGTTTTTCCTCGTCCATTTCTTTTAAGTCTAGAATGACAAGGTCAGTGTATTTCATTAATTCTAACCATTTGCTGTGAAATGGTTCTTCTTTTGTATATGGATTAGCAGAGGTATCAAGTGCAGTATGGATTCCTTCTTGTTTTGCCAATTTAAAAAATTCGATCAAGAACTCGATCTGTAGAAGGGGTTCTCCACCGCTGACTGTAATTCCTCCATCACTTCCCCAGTACATGCGGTAACGCAAAGCCCTCTTTAAGAGGGCTTCTGCCTGCCAGTCTTCACCGCAGTTTTCCTGCCAAGTCTCCGGATTGTGACAATATTTGCATCTCATCCGGCAGCCTTGCATGAAAGCAATAAACCGCACACCGGGACCATCCACGAGACCAAAAGTCTCGATGGAATGGATTTTTCCGGTTATTTTTTCATTCATAGTTCTATTCCACTAATTTAAATTACATTGTTGCATGGCATGTTCTGGAAATAACGTCCATCTGCTGTTCTCTTGTTAAGTCGATGAACTTAACTGCATATCCAGATACACGGATCGTAAAGTTTGCATATTCTTCTTTTTCAGGATGTTCCATCGCATCGATCAGTTTTTCTTTACCAAATACGTTTACATTTAAGTGGTGAGCTCCCTGATCAAAGTATCCATCCATAACATTTACAAGGTTATTGATTCTTTCACCCTCTTCATGTCCTAATGCATCTGGGTTGATCGTCTGTGTATTAGAAATACCATCTAATGCCCATTCATATGGAAGTTTAGCTACAGAGTTTAAGGATGCTAATAATCCGTTCTGTTCTGCACCATAACTTGGGTTTGCTCCTGGTGCTAAAGGTTCTCCTGCTTTTCTACCATCTGGCATTGTTCCTGTTGCTTTTCCGTATACAACGTTAGATGTGATTGTAAGGATAGATGTTGTAGGCTCAGAATTACGATATGTATGATGTTTTTTGATCTTCGCTAAGAAGGTTCTTAACAGCCATACTGCGATATCATCAGCTCTGTCATCATCGTTTCCGTATTTAGGGAAGTCTCCTTCGATCTCATAGTCTACAACTAATCCATCTTCATCACGGATTGCTTTTACTTTTGCATATTTGATTGCACTTAAAGAGTCAACTGCATGAGAGAATCCTGCGATTCCTGTTGCGAATGTTCTTTCAAGTTCTGTATCCATTAATGCTAATTCCGCTGCTTCATAGTAATATTTGTCATGCATATACTGGATCAAGTTTAATGTGTTCACATAAAGATCTACTAACCAGTCCATCATAACATCATATTTCTCCATAACTTCGTCATAGTCTAAATATTCAGACATGATTGGTTTGTAAGAAGGTCCTACCTGCTGTTTTGATTTGCAGTCCACACCACCGTTGATCGCATATAATAAGCATTTTGCAAGGTTTGCTCTTGCACCAAAGAACTGCATTTCCTTACCAGTCTTAGTTGCAGATACACAGCAACAGATTGCATAATCATCTCCCCATACTGGTTTCATAACATCATCATTTTCGTACTGGATAGAACTTGTACGGATAGAGATATCAGCTGCATATTTCTTGAAGTTTTCTGGAAGATCAGATGAATATAATACCGTGATGTTTGGTTCTGGAGATGGTCCCATGTTCTCTAATGTATGCAAGAAACGGAAGTCAGTCTTTGTAACCATGGAACGTCCATCCACGCCGATACCAGCAAGGTCAAGTGTTGCCCATACTGGGTCTCCTGAGAATAACTGGTTGTAAGAAGGAATTCTTGCGAATTTTACCATTCTGAATTTCATTGTTAAATGATCGATCATTTCCTGAGCTTCTTCTTCTGTGATGATTCCTTTGTCAAGGTCACGCTGGATATAGATATCAAGGAATGTAGCGACACGTCCGATACTCATGGCAGCTCCATTCTGAGTTTTGATCGCTGCTAAGTATCCAAAATACATCCACTGGATTGCTTCTTTTGCAGTTTTCGCTGGTCTTGAAATATCAAATCCATAGATCTGAGCCATTTCTTTCATACCTTTTAATGCTTTTTTCTGTTCTGCAATTTCTTCACGAAGACGGATCACATCATCTGTCATCACACCGCATCCACAGTTTGCAAAATCATTTTCTTTTTCTTCTAATAAGTAGTCAATTCCGTATAAAGCAACACGACGATAATCACCTACAATACGACCACGTCCATAAGTATCTGGAAGACCTGTGATGATCTTGTTATGTCTTGCTTTTTTCATTTCTGGTGTGTAAGCATCGAAAACAGCTGTGTTATGAGTCTTTGAATATTTTGTAAAGATTTCATGCAATCTTTCGCTTGGTTCATAACCATAGTTACGACAAGATTCTTCTGCCATTTTGATACCACCATATGGCATAAATGCACGTTTTAATGGTTTGTCTGTCTGAAGACCAACGATCTGTTCTAAATCTTTTGTTTCTTCACTGATATAACCAGGTCCATGAGAAGTTAAAGAAGATACGATATCTGTATCCATGTCAAGAACTCCACCTTTTTTTCGTTCTTCTTTCTGAAGTCCCTGTAAGATACCCCATAGCTTATCTGTTGCTTCTGTAGATCCTGCAAGGAAGCTTTCGTCTCCATCATAAGGTGTGTAGTTTTCCTGGATGAAATCTCTTGTATTGATTTCTTCCTTCCAGATTCTACCTTTAAATCCTTCCCATTCTTCAAACTGTTTCATTTTGAAAACTCCTCCATTTCTTTTGGATTAAAATTATTATAAAAACTCCTTTGGTTAGTTCTATCTAACTCAATTACATTATAACAAAAATAAAATTGAATACAATATACTTAACCGATAAACTTTCTCGTTAAATAAATAACAACTCCTGTTTTTCATATTTTTTTGCATACAAAAACAGTATATGGTCCAAAAAATTATACTTCAGACCATATACTGTTTTTTCATGTTCAATGACTATATAAAGAAACTTTTTAGTGATGGAATAATCTGATTCCTGTAAATGCCATTGCCATGTTGTACTTATTACAACAGTCAATGACAGCGTCATCTCTTACAGATCCACCTGGCTGTGCGATGTATTTTACACCACTCTTATGTGCTCTCTCAATGTTATCAAAGAATGGGAAGAATGCATCAGATCCCAATGTAACATCTGTTAACTTATCTAACCATTCTCTCTTTTCTTCTTTTGTAAAGACTTCTGGCTTCTCAGTGAAGATGTTTTCCCATGCTCCGTCTGCTAAAACATCCATGTATTCATCTCCAATGTAAAGATCGATCGCATTATCTCTGTCTGCACGGCGGATTTTTTCTTTAAATGGCAGGTTCATAACTTTTGGACACTGTCTTAACCACCAGTTGTCTGCCTTCTGTCCTGCAAGTCTTGTACAATGCACACGTGACTGCTGCCCTGCTCCGATTCCGATCGCCTGTCCGTCTTTTACGAAACATACAGAGTTAGACTGTGTGTATTTTAATACGATCAAAGAAATCTTCATATCGATCAATGCTTCTTCTGGAATCTCTTTGTTCTCAGTCACGATATTAGATAATAATTCATCATCGATCGGAAGTTCCTGTCTTCCCTGTTCAAATGTAACACCAAATACCTGTTTATGCTCTAATGGTGCTGGTGTATAGTTCTCATCGATCTTGATGATGTTATAGTTTCCGTTTTTCTTTGCTTTTAAGATTTCCAGTGCTTCATCTGTATATCCTGGTGCGATCACTCCGTCAGATACTTCTCTCTTGATCAGACGTGCTGTATCTGCATCACATACATCAGATAAAGAAATAAAGTCACCGAATGAAGACATACGGTCTGCACCTCTTGCTCTGGCATATGCACATGCTAATGGAGATAAATCTCCCATATCATCTACCCAGTAAATCTTCTTTAAGGTATCAGACATTGGACGTCCTACAGATGCTCCCGCAGGTGATACGTGTTTGAAAGAAGTTGCAGCAGGAAGTCCTGTTGCTTTCTTTAATTCTCTTACCAGCTGCCATCCATTAAATGCATCCAAAAAGTTGATGTACCCTGGTCTTCCGTTTAATACTTCAATTGGAAGTTCACTTCCGTCTGCCATGTAGATTCTTGATGGTTTCTGGTTTGGATTACATCCGTACTTTAATTCTAATTCCTTCATTTTTCTTCTCCTTTGATCTGCTGATCGACTGATTATTTGTTCTTATTTACGATTCTTGTCTCATATTCTCCTGTTGCAATATCAATATAACGTACAAACAGAGATACTTTGTTGTCATCGCTTAAGCTGTTCCAAAGTGTATTTGTGAAGTCATCGATATCTTCTTCGATCGCTACTAATTTAGGTTCTCCTTCAAAACTTGGAAGTGGATTCCCATCATGCATATATGTGTGGATAAAACGTCCTTCTCCTGCGATTGGATTTTCATATGTATATGTAAATCGATTGCAACTTTCTGGATTTCCATTGTTGCTCTTTAAAATAGACATTGCATAGTGAAATGTCCCATCTTTAATCTTCATCAGACCAGAAATTCTTGGTGTATAGTTTGGTCCGTCTGGTTCAAACTCACGACTTCTTAAAGATTCTTCAAAGGTAAGTCCCTTTTCTCTTCCTTCATATACTGTGTCTGTCTGATCCCCGTTCGTAACGATCGTCTCGTCTCCAAGAACACGAACTGGTGCATAAATGATCAGGCTTGGATCTTCTAGTTTAGCAGGATCAAATGCCTGTGTGCGGATTCCTTCCCCTTCTTCTACAAAGACACGATTACGGCTATTCTCACTGCGTCCCATGATAAAGTATGCAGTGACTGCTTTCTTCCCATCTTTGGATCTTCCGATGACGATTCCTCGTCCTGGGTAAGCATTTTCCTTTAATTCCTGAGCAAGAGCTAACTTCTTCATTGGTCTTAAATCTCCTTCTTTTGAAAATCTTGTTTTTTTATTTCTTCTATTGTATATAAAAAATGGATTGAATACAAGAAAAAACTAACAATTATATATCTTATTTTTTAGTTTTCGTCTAAAAAAACAGGTAGAAATTCCGCATAATTTATTATTTTAACATACAAAAAAGAATGGAACATCAATCCCTGACATTCCATCCTTTTTCTTATTTTATATTCAAAAATTACATTCTCTTGATTCGTTCAATAGCTTCGACTGTATTCTCATAGTTACCGAACGCTGTAAGTCGGAAGTATCCTTCTCCGCTTGGTCCGAATCCTGATCCTGGTGTTCCAACGACGTTGGCATCTTCTAACAGATGATCGAAGAATTCCCAAGATGTCATGTTATCTGGTGTCTTTAACCAGATGTATGGCGCATTAACACCACCAGATACTGTGTATCCTGCATCCTGTAATCCGTTAAAGATTACTTTGGCGTTGTTCATGTAGTATCCAACCTGTTCTTTTAACTGAGCTTTTCCTGCTTCAGAGTAAACTGCTTCTCCAGCTCTCTGTACGATGTATGGAGCTCCGTTATATTTTGTTCCGTGACGTCTTGCCCATAACGCATGTAACTGTGTATCTCCACATTTTAAATCTTTAGGGATAACAGTATATCCTAAACGAACTCCTGTAAATCCTGCGTTCTTAGAGAAACTCTTTAATTCGATCGCACATGTTCTTGCACCTTCACATTCATAAATTGTATGTGCAACGTTATCTTCTGAGATATATGCTTCGTATGCTGCATCATAAATGATCACGCATCCGTTTTTGTTTGCATAGTCTACCCATCCCTGTAACTGGTCTTTTGTGATTGTTGATCCAGTTGGATTGTTAGGGAAGCAAAGGTAAATGATATCTGGCACTTCGCTTGGGAAATCTGGTGCGAAGTTATTCTCTGCTGTACATGGCATGTAGATAACATCGCTCCATGTTTCTGTTGCTTTATCATATGTTCCGGCTCTTCCTGCCATAACGTTTGTATCTACATATACTGGGTATACAGGGTCACATACGGCAATCTTATTATCCTGTGCAAAGATTTCCTGAATATTTCCAGAATCACATTTTGCTCCATCACTTACAAAGATTTCATCTGCTTTGATATCTGCTCCACGATCCTGATAATCATTCTTTGCGATTGCATTTCTTAAAAATTCATATCCAAGGTCTGGTGCGTATCCGTGAAATGTTTCTGCATGTCCCATTTCATCTACTGCTTTGTGTAAAGAGTCAATGATCGCTGGTGCCAGAGGCTGTGTTACGTCTCCAATTCCTAAACGAATAATATTTTTGTCAGGGTTTGCCTCGGAATATGCATTTACTTTTTTCGCAATTGTAGAAAATAAATAACTTCCAGGCAGTTTCAAGTAGTTGTCGTTAATTTTAAACATAAATTCCTCCTAGTTTTGATATGTTAATGATTCTTTAATCATCTTTGCCATTTCGATAAGACCCACTCCACTGTTCATGCTTCTTTGTTGTATATATGCGTGGGCTTCACTCTCTGTAATCTGATTATTCTGCATCAGTAATTCTTTGACTTCTTCCAGAAGACGGACTTCTTCTCTCGTACGTTGTTTTGGACGTTGTTTTCTTCGTCTTTGCTTCTCAGAAATTTCGGTAACGATCTCTCTCGTTTTCTCGACTAATTCATACCCTTTTAACGGCATCGAAAGTCCTATGACATTCGAATACACGCAGTCATCTAAATATTGGCGAGAAGCGATCAGCAACATCTTGACCTCTTCAGAAAGATATTCTCTTAATTCACTGTAGATCATATCGGAACATTTGTATCCGCAGACGACTAGTCCTTCTTCAACACCTTCCATACGCTGGACTACCTGTGCACCCGTTGCACATACAGCGGTCACTTCAAAACCACTTCTTACCAGAAGATTCCTAATGCTTCTGGCGACTTCTTGTTTCGGGAATAAAACGATGACGTTTACCAAGCTTCTCACCTCCCGTATCATGTATATATCAATCATTAGATCTTGTATAAATAACGATCGACTTCCCATTGTGATACGAACTTCTGATAAGACTCCCATTCAGCACTCTTAGCTTCAACATACTTGTTAAAAATATGATCTCCTAAAAGTTCTTTCATATAAGTGCTTTGTTTGAAAATCTCAAGCGCTTCTTTCATGTCTCTTGGCAGTGTATTAATCCCTGCTTCTTGTTTTTCTCCCTCAGCCATCTCATACTGATTCTTCATGGAACCTTTTCCTGGTGTTAATTTGCGCTTGATCCCATCTAATCCTGCTGCAAGGCTGACTGCCAGTGCAAGGTAAGGATTCGCAGCAGAATCAGGGCTTCTAAATTCAAGCCTTGTTCCGCTTCCACGGGCTGCTGGTACTCTGATAAGTGGACTTCTGTTCGATGGTGACCACGAAACATCCACAGGTGCCTCATATCCTGGCACGATTCTCTTATAAGAGTTTACCAGTGGATTTGTAATCAGGCACATCTCATTTGCATGTTCCATAACTCCAGCCATGAAGTGAAAAGCCTCCTCACTGATTCCAAGATTATTCTTAGAATCAGCAAAAATATTCTTTCCATTCTTCCATAAAGACATGTTAAGATGCATTCCTGAACCGTCCACTCCAGTGATCGGTTTTGGCATAAAACTTGCATAAAGTCCATGTCTTTTAGCAATATATTTTACGATGAATTTAAATGTGAGGATGTTATCGGCCGTTCTTAAGGCATTGTCATACTTAAAGTCGATCTCATGCTGTGCTGGTGCAACTTCATGATGAGATGCCTCGATCTCAAATCCCATATCTTCAAGATTCAAGATCATATCTCTTCTGGCACTTTCTCCTAAATCTAACGGAGCTACATCAAAATATCCGGCTTTCTCATGAGAAACCGTCGTTGGGCGGCCTTCTTCATCTGTGTGGAATAAGAAAAATTCACATTCCGGACCGACGTTAAATTTATAACCCATTTTCTGGCACTCAACCATCACTCGTTTTAATACATTTCTTGGATCTCCAGCAAATGGAAGTCCATCTTGTCCGTATACATCACAGATCAATCTTGCCACGCGGTTTCCTCCCGCATTCCACGGGAAGATTGCAAAGCTGTCAAGATCTGGATATAAATACATATCTGATTCTTCAATACGGACAAATCCATCTACACTAGATCCATCAAATGTACACTTATTATCCAACGCTTTCTCAAGCTGTCTTGCGGTGATCGCGACGTTCTTCATTGTTCCGAACAAGTCAGAAAATTGTAGTCTGATAAATTCGACATCATTTTCTCTGACGAGGTCTATCACATCCTGTTTTGTGTATCGACCCATAACATCACTCCTTCTTACTTCTTAATTAAATCTGTGCGATATCAACTACGCTGAGCTGATCTCTGTTTCCTGTTTCCAAACTAGTCAGTAGAGCATCTGCCGTATCAAGACTTGTAAGGCATGTTACTCCTGTTTCAATCGCGTAACGGCGGATCAGGAATCCATCTCTGCTTCGACCTACACCCTGAGATGGTGTATCAATGACTAAATCAATTTTATCATCTAAAATGAGATCTAGCAAGTTTGGAGATTCTTCTTCTAATTTATTAATCTGTTTTGCATGAACTCCAGCTTCATTTAAGACTCTGCAAGTGCTCTTTGTTGAGAAAATCTCATATCCTAATGCTTCAAATCTGCGTCCAATATCAATCGCATCAATCTTATCGGAGTCTTTCACTGTTAAAATCATCTTCTTGTATTTTGGAAGATTTACTCCAGCTCCTAAGAATGCTTTGTATAACGCTTCATGGAAATTCTTAGAAATTCCAAGACATTCACCTGTAGATTTCATTTCAGGCCCAAGGCTGATCTCTGCTCCTCTTAATTTTTCAAAAGAGAATACTGGTTTCTTCACTGCATAGTATTCAGATTCTTTCTGAAGTCCTGGTTCATATCCAAGATCTCTGATCTTAGCTCCAGTGATCACTTTCGCTGCTAACGCTACAATCGGAATACCTGTAACTTTACTGATGTAAGGCACTGTACGGCTGGATCTTGGGTTTACTTCGATAACATATACTTCATCATCTGCTACGATAAACTGAATGTTGATCAGTCCGATAACATGTAATGATTTTGCAAGTTTTCTTGTATATTCTGCAATGATTCTCTTAATTCTATCTGTTAAATTGATAGATGGATATACAGAAATACTGTCTCCTGAATGGATTCCAGCACGTTCCACATGTTCCATGATTCCTGGGATCAGGATATCTGTTCCATCACAAACAGCATCGACTTCGACTTCTTTACCAACCAGATATTTATCGATCAGAATTGGATGTTCCTGTTCGTAACGGTTGATAACTTCCATGAATGCCGTGATATCTTCATCAGATACAGCAATCTGCATTCCCTGTCCACCAAGTACATAAGAAGGTCTTACAAGAACTGGATATCCAAGTTTATGAGCAACTTCTAATGCTTCTTCACATGTAAATACTGTTGTTCCTTTTGGTCTTGGAATACAGCATTCTTCCAAGATCTCATCGAATAATTCTCTGTCTTCGGCTGCATCGACATTTTCAGCACTTGTTCCAAGGATTGGTACTCCCATCTTCATCAGTGCTTCTGTTAATTTGATCGCTGTCTGTCCACCAAACTGTACAACCGCACCATCTGGTTTTTCAAGATCTACGATACTTTCTACATCTTCTGCTGTTAATGGCTCGAAGTAAAGTTTATCAGCAACGTCAAAGTCTGTAGAAACTGTTTCAGGGTTGTTGTTTACGATGATTGTCTCGTATCCTTCTTTACTTAATGCCCATACGCTGTGTACAGAACAGAAGTCAAATTCGATACCCTGACCGATACGGATCGGTCCAGAACCAAGTACCATGACTTTTTTCTTTTCGGATGTTTCTTTCACTTCGTTCTCACCATCATAGCAAGAATAGTAGTAAGGTGTTGCTGCATCAAACTCGGCTGCACATGTATCTACCATCTTATATGCTGCATGGATATTATATTCATTTCTTAATTCTTTGATCTCACGCTCTGTCTTACCTGTTAAGCTTCCGATCACCTTGTCTGGAAATTCTAAGCGTTTTGCTTCCTGTAATAATTCTTTGTCTAATGTATCAGCTTTGGCTAATTTCTTTTCCATCTCAACTAAAACTGCAATCTTATCTAAGAACCAACGATCGATCTTTGTAATATTAAAGATCGTATCGTAATCAAATCCACGACGGATTGCTTCTGCGATCACATAGATACGAAGATCATCAATCTTTTCAAGTTCTTTTAATAACTCGTCGTCTGTTAATTTATCGTAATCACCGAAGAGCAAGCTGTCCACATGCTGCTCTAAAGAACGGATTGCTTTCATTAACGCCCCTTCGAAGTTTGTTCCGATACTCATAACTTCTCCAGTTGCTTTCATCTGAGTTGTCAGAGTACGTTTTGCATGAATAAACTTATCGAATGGAAGTCTAGGCATTTTAACAACACAGTAATCAAGCATTGGCTCAAAACTTGCATATGTTTTCTTCGTTACTGCATTTTCAATCTCATCTAATGTATATCCGATTGCGATCTTTGCTGTTACTTTCGCAATTGGGTATCCTGTTGCTTTGGAAGCTAAGGCTGAAGAACGGCTGACACGAGGGTTTACCTCAATAACGCAGTATTCAAAGCTGTCTGGATTCAATGCATACTGTACGTTACATCCACCATGAACATCTAATTCTGTGATGATGTTTAATGCAGATGTACGAAGCATCTGGTATTCTTTATCTCCTAAAGTCTGAGATGGAGCTACTACGATACTGTCTCCTGTATGAACACCAACTGGGTCGATGTTTTCCATGTTACAGATTGTAATACATGTTCCATTTTCATCACGCATTACTTCGTATTCGACTTCCTTCCATCCACCGATGTAACGTTCTACTAATACTTCACCTACACGACTTAGACGAAGACCATTCTCAAGGATCGTCTCTAATTCTTCCTGGTTATGGGCGATTCCTCCACCACTTCCTCCAAGTGTATATGCTGGACGAAGTACTGCTGGATATCCGATCACTTTAGCGAATTCCACACCATCTTCTACTGTTTTAACAACCTGTCCTGCGGCGATCGGTTCCCCGATCTTTTCCATTGTCTGCTGGAATTCTAAACGGTCTTCTGCTTTTTTGATCGTAGATGGAGATGTACCGATCAATTTCACTCCGGATTTTTCAAGGTATCCGCTCTCTACTAATTCCATGGCCAGATTTAAGGCTGCCTGTCCACCAAGTGTTGGAAGGATGCTGTCTGGTTTTTCTTTTTCAATGATCTTTTCGATGACAGAAGCTGTTAATGGCTCGATATATACTTTATCTGCAATGTCTTTATCTGTCATGATCGTTGCAGGGTTTGAGTTTACTAAGACTACTTCCACTCCCTCTTCCTGAAGTGCTCTACAAGCCTGTGTTCCTGCATAGTCAAATTCTGCTGCCTGTCCAATAACGATCGGTCCTGATCCGATTACAAGTACTTTCTTTATATCTTCTCTCTTAGGCATTTTTTGCTCCTTTCATTCTATCCATAAATTCATCAAATAAGTAAGCTGTATCCTGTGGTCCAGGGCATGCTTCTGGATGGAACTGAACTGTTCGAATGTTTTTATTTTTATAGTCTAATCCTTCGATTGTTTTATCATTTACATTAATAAAGGAAACTTCTGCAACATCTGGATCAATTGTTTCTTCCTTGATCACATATCCGTGGTTCTGAGAAGAAATATAAACTCTTCCGCTCTTTAAGTCTTTCACCGGATGATTTCCTCCACGATGTCCCCAACGCATTTTTTCTGTGTCTGCACCTGTTGCAAGTGCCATCAACTGATGTCCTAAACAGATTGCAAAGATAGGTACCTCGCTGTCATATAACTTCTTGATCTCTTTGATGATCTGTACACATTCTTTTGGATCTCCAGGTCCGTTTGATAACATGATACCGTCTGGCTGATCTCCTAAGATTTCTTCTGCTGTTGTATCTGCTGGATAAACTGTTACATCACATCCACGTTTTTCTAAAGAACGAATAATGTTATTCTTTGTTCCAAGGTCTAATAATGCAACTTTAAATCCATCTCCATTGAAATGTTCTTTTTCTGTTCTGGAAACAGTTTTTACTGCATCTGTTACTGTATATTCTTTTAATTTTGGAAGGATTTCATCTAAATTGAAATCAGGATTTGTGGTGATCATTCCACCCATGCATCCATGTTCTCTTAAGATCTTTGTGATAGCTCTTGTGTCAACACCACAAATACCTGGAATGTCATGTTCTTTCAGATAATCTTCTAAGTCTTCTTCTCTTCTGAAGTTGCTTGAAGTTCTTGAGATTTCTCTTACGATAAAGGCTGAGTGCCAAGGTTTTTCAGATTCGATGTCCTCTAGACATACTCCATAATTTCCAATCAGTGGGTAAGTCATTACGACTCCCTGTCCCTGATAGGAAGGATCTGTTAATACTTCTAAATAGCCTGTCATGGAAGTATTAAATACGACTTCACAGATCACTTCTTTTTGGGCTCCAAAACTTTTTCCCTCAAATACGTGTCCGTCTTCCAATATCAAAAATGCGTTCATGTAATTTTTCCTCCTAAAAAGTCTCTTTCATAGGGTTGTATTTTGTCAGGAAGAACTAACTTCCTATTTATAAAATAAGAGTTTTGCCAAAACCCTTGATTTTATATAAAAAAAAGAAATACCCTAAAATAAAAATTACAAAGCTAAGTATTGGAAATTCAGCAATCTTGTCCTTCCAATACCCAAGTTATTTTTTATTTCAGAAATATTTCTCTACAAATTGTAAAAATTTTATCATATATTTTTTGTCGTTGCAAGTACTTTTTTGTATTTTTATATGTTTTTTTCTTTATGCATCCGCTCTTCACTCTCTCTTTTAGAAAAAACACATCCGCAGAAATTCTGACGATACAAATTATATTCTTTCGATAATTGAATAGATCTCTGATAACCACCTTTCTTTTTAAAATCAGATGGAAGAAATCTGACTCCTGCTAATTCTCCTGCTTTCTGTCCAAGTTCATTCAGCCATGTAGCATTCTTTAATGGACTAATCGTAAGGGTTGTTGTGAAATAATCATATCCACCTTCTTGGGCAAGTTTTGCCGCCTGATCCAATCTTAATTTGTAACAACGATAACATCTCTTACCACCTTCTGGTTCCTGTTCATAGCCCTTTGCCATATCAAAAAAAGTCTGCGGGGCATATCCAACATCGATCACTTTAATAGGAAGATTCATTTCATTGACCAGACGCTGTTGTTCGTGGACTCTTTTTTCATACTCTTCTTTGGAGTCGATATTTGGATTGTAGTAGTCAATGGTGATATCAAAATATTGGGAGAGATATTCCATGACATAGCTGCTACATGGCGCACAGCAACTGTGGAGTAATAGGGTTGGTTTGGTTTCTCCTAAGTTTTCGATTACTTTATCTAATTGTTTTTGGTAGTTTATTTTGTTCATTGGTTGTCTCTTTCTGATTTTGTTTTTTACTGTTTTCTTTCTATTATACTAGTATTTATATAAAAAGAAAACACCGGCAGTTAATTGTTAGCACTCTTTTTTCATGAGTGCTAATTTTTACTTGACTTTTATCAACTTTGGTTCTACAATACTCTTTGTAAAAGTTCTATTTGACATAGAACACTTGATTAAGATCATAATATTTTTAGATAAAGGAGTGTACAAATTATGGCAGAAAAAAAGGGAACTCTTTCCATTAACAGCGATAATATTTTCCCAATCATTAAGAAATGGCTTTATTCCGATCACGATATTTTCTTCCGTGAATTAATCTCTAACGGATGTGATGCCATCACAAAATTAAAGAAATTAGATATGATGGGAGAATACAATTTCCCAGAAGGACATAAAAACAAAGTTGAAGTTATCCTTGATCCTGAGAAGAAAACTTTAAAATTCATTGATACTGGTCTTGGTATGACTGCTGATGAAGTTGAAAAATACATCACTCAGATTGCATTTTCTGGTGCAACTCAGTTCTTAGAACAGTACAAAGACAAAACAGAAGGTGACCAGATCATCGGACATTTTGGTCTTGGTTTCTATTCTGCATTTATGGTAGCGGACGAAGTTACGATTGACACTCTTTCTTATAAAGAAGGAGCAGAACCTGTTCATTGGACTTGTGATGGTGGTACAGAATACACAATGGCAACAGGTACAAAAGAAACGGTTGGTACAGAGATCACTTTATTCTTAAATGAAGAAAGCACAGAATTCGCAAATGAATACCGTGCAAGAGAGATCATCGAGAAATACTGCTCTTTCATGCCAACAGAGATTTTCTTATCTGTAGAAGGTGCCGAACAAGAATTTGAGACAATCCCAGAAGATCAGGTAAAAGACGATGATGTCGTTGTAGAACACATCCATGAAGATGCAAAAACTGAAGAAAAAGAAAACGAAGACGGTACAAAAGAAACTATAGAAGTTTCCCCTGCAAAAGATCTTGTTAAGATCAATAAACGACCTGTTTCTTTAAGTGATACACATCCTCTTTGGAATAAACGTCCAAATGAATGTACTGATGAAGAATACAAAAACTTCTATCACAAAGTCTTCCATGACTTTAAAGAACCATTATTCTGGATCCACCTAAACATGGATTACCCATTTAACTTAAAAGGTATCCTTTACTTCCCTCAGATCAATACAGAATATGATTCTATCGAAGGAACAATTAAATTATATAACAATCAGGTATTTATCGCCGATAACATCAAAGAAGTCATTCCTGAATTCTTAATGTTATTAAAAGGTGTGATCGATTGTCCTGACCTTCCACTGAACGTATCAAGAAGTGCTCTTCAGAACGATGGATTCGTGAAGAAAATTTCTGATTACATCACAAAGAAAGTTGCTGATAAGTTAACTGGTATGTGCAAGACAGACCGTGAATCTTATGAAAAATACTGGGATGATATCAGTCCATTTATCAAATTTGGATTCATCCGTGACCAGAAATTCGCAGATAAGATCAAAGATTACATCTTATTTAAGAATATGGAACATAAATATGTAACATTAAGCGACCTTGTTCCAGCTCCTGCAAACGATGATGATGTGACAACTTTATACTATATCACAGATGAAATTCAGCAAAGCCAGTATATCAATATGTTCAAAGAACAGGATATGGATGCTGTCATTTTAAATCATAACATTGATTCTGCATTTATCACACAGATCGAACAGCAGAATCAGCATATCAAATTTAAACGTATCGATGCGGATGTCGAAGATGCCCTTAAAGAAGATGTAGATGAAAAAGAATTAGATGAAATCAAGACTTCTTTAACTGACCTGTTTAGAAAGACTTTAAACAAAGAAAACCTTGAAGTTCACGTTGAAAAATTAAAAGATGCAAAGATTTCTTCTATCATCACTTTATCTGAAGAAAGCAGACGTATGCAGGATATGATGAAGATGTATGCAATGCCTGGTATGGACCCTAATATGTTTGGTGCTCCTGCACAGGTTCTGACTCTGAATGCAAATAATACACTTGTGAAATATCTGTTTGAGCATGGAGATGCCGACAATGCGAAGATCATTTGCGAACAGTTATATGATCTTGCGATGTTAAGCCATACGACTTTAGCTCCTGACGAAATGACGAAGTTTGTCCAGAGAAGTAATGAGATCATGGAAATGATCGCGAAATTTTAATTTGTAGTTGGCCAACTGTAGATTTTGAGTATATGATAAAAAATAAATAAACGATCGGAAGAGCAGCTAGAGAATTTTCCTCACGTTTTTTACAGATCGCTGATCCGCCGGCTTTCCTTGCGTAACTCGCCTTCAAGGGTATTCAAAACAGAAACTCTTTGAGGCTCAGACAACGCACCAAGCCGGCTGCGAATCCGTAAAAAACGTGGCAAAATTCTAATGCTGCTCTTCCGATCGTTTATTTATTTTTTATCATATACCAGAAGTCTAAAGTGTGGACAATTACAAGATTGAAAAACTTAAGTGGGTATGTATGTTAAACGGTATTGATTTCTAATCTATAAATGGTTCCTTCTTCACTCAGAAGAACATAAATTCTATGTGGCTGGAATTTTTTTGCTGGTGGTGCTGGGTAATAAGCATTTATAGCATACAAACAGGACCTGTCATCAAACAACAGGTCTTTTATATAGATGATTCACTTATGAAAAGACCAAGGGACTTTAATGTCCCTTATGCTTTTCTCTTTTCTTTTGCTGTTTCAGCTCAAACGTTCGTTGTTTTTTGGTCTCTTTTTTCTTGCGACTTTTCTCTTTACGCTTCTGTTTGTTCTGTTCCTGCTGTAATTTCAACACCTGCTGCGATTTTGTCCCAATGCCTGTTTCCAGCATCTGCTTTTTTGCTTCTCGATGCATCCGTTTCGGATTTCTTCTTAAATCCTTTACAACAGTTTCAACAGCTGGACTGAATTTCAAACGAAAATAGTGTTTTTGAATATATTCCTGCACTTCATAATCTTTTGGTTCTACACCAAACGTTACCTTCGCCACAGATAGTTTGCCGTCTTCCGTACGCTCAAATATGCCTACCCAAAATGGCTTTTCAAAATATACCGTCAGTTTTCCATTTGTTTTGTCCATAAGAATCCCTCCTAAAATTAATTAGGCAAAGAATGGACAACCCGGAGGGGCAGGTTACTTACCCTATTTACATAGGACGGCCGGGCTACCTACCGGCTCTGGTACATAAATGATTGCACGTTGCGTTTTTATCTTTGCATTTATAAGCTACTCTATCAGTAATAATACCATAAAATTTTCATTGTTGTATGAAAATTTTGCTTCTTTTTTATCTCTTCCTCATCTTTACAATTCTTCTGGATGGATATATAATATTTTGGAAATATTTTAAAGAAAGCTGGTTTTTTCATGTGTAGTAGGGATATGGATCGTTGGATCCATTTTAATATGGCAATCGTTGGGGGATTTCTTGGTGGTTTTGCGATTCTTAATCATCATGAACTCTTTGGTTCTGCGCAGACTTCGAATCTGATCTCTGTATTTGCAGATCTTGCTGGACACCCGGATGCGAATTTCTTTGTGCGACTTCTTGGTGTTTTTATTTATATGTTTGCATTATCACTGACGGTGATCTTACCGAAGTTTACAAGGCTGCATCTTCCTTATGTCAGTCTTTTTATAGATGCAATGGCAGCCTTGATCGTTGCTTTTCTTCCATCGGATCTGAATGATTTCATTGCCCTCTATCCGTTGTATTTTGCAATGGCAATTCAGTGGTGTTCCTTTAAGGGTGGGGATGGATTTACCTGCTCTACAATTTTTTCTACGAATAACCTGCGTCAGTTTACGACATCTATAACAGAATATCTTTGCAGTAAAGATCCCGACGCCTTAAGAAAATGGAAATTTTTCGCTTCTGTTTTGCTTTGTTTCCATTTTGGTGTTATCGTTTCTTATCTATCTTGCAAAAACTTTGGACATACTGGTTCTCTTGTATGTTTTCTGCCTGTTTTCAGTGGTTTTTGTCTTGTTTGGACGAGAAAACATTTTGTTGCAGTGAAACATTTTGTCTACCACTATCTGATCACACCAAAGAAAAGTTCAGCTTATACTACAGAAAGTGAGTAATTATGGAAAATTTAATCTTTAGCTTAAACGCTACTGTTCCTGTCTTTTTGATGATGATCTTAGGACTTGTCTTTAAAAAGATTGGATGGATTGATGATATTTTTGCTTCGAAAATGAATAAGTTTGTTTTTATGGTTCCTTTGCCTGTCTTGGTATTTGAGGATCTTGCAACGGTTGATTTTTCAAAAGTCTGGGATGTTAAGTTTGTCCTGTTTTGTTTTATCGTTACCATGATCAGTATTACGATTTCTTTTCTGATTTCTTGTCTGCTAGGTGATAAAACGATCCGTGGAGAATTTATTCAGGCGGCTTACCGAAGCAGTGCTGCTCTTCTTGGAATCGCATTTATCCAAAACATTTATGGAAATGCCGGAATGGCTCCTTTGATGATCATTGGAAGTGTACCATTATATAATATGATGGCTGTTGTTGTCTTATCTGTATTTAAACCTGGACAAAGTGGGCTTGACCGTACTGTTGTGAAAAAAACGATCAAAGGAATCGTGACAAACCCAATCCTTATCGGAATTGTTGCTGGACTTGTCTGGTCTGCATTAAAAATTCCAATGCCTGCAATCCCTAAAAAGGTTATTTCAAGCATTGGAAATGTCGCCACTCCAATGGGACTCATGGCGATGGGCGCTACCTTCGATATCAAAAAAGCTTTTGGAAAGATCAAACCATCTGCCATTGCTGCTTTTATGAAACTTGTTGGTCTTTGTGCCATTTTCCTGCCAATTGCAGTGAAACTTGGATTCCGTACCGATAAGTTGGTTGCCATCCTTATCATGCTTGGTTCCGCAACAACAGTAAGTAGTTTTGTTATGGCGAAGAATATGGGACATGAGGGAACTCTTTCTTCCAGTGTTGTCATGTTAACAACGATGTTTAGTGCATTTACAGTTACGGGATGGCTATATATTTTAAGACATTTTATGTTAATCTAGCTAACTTAGATTCAATGTGATCTGGTATTTTTCCAGCCAGTAATTGACTTGCAGAAGGTAAGCGATCATCTGAGGACCTGCCATCAGCTGTCCATACCATGGTTTACCATAGTCTTTCGGACTGTCTAAGAATCTGCTCAATTTATATGCATCGATCAGTTCTTTGATCGGTGCTCCTTTTTTTGCCATAACTTTCAGAAGTTCTTTGGATAAAATTTTTTCATAGTTTGGATCATAAGTCTTTGGATATGGACTTTTTCTTCGATACAATACCTCATCTGGCAGGATTCCTTCCCCTGCTGCTCTTAGCAATCCTTTTACCACACCATTTAAACATTTTAACTCCCACGGAACATTATAAAGATATTCCACGATCCTATGATCAGCAAACGGCACTCGTGCTTCTAACCCACAATGCATGCTCGTGCGATCCATGCGATCCATTAAGGTTACCATAAACCATCTTAGATTCAGATAAGAAATCTGCCTTCTTCTAGCTTCTATCTGATCTTCTCCATAAAGTTTTGGCGTCTCATTGATCGTCTTTTGATAAGCTGTTCTTGCATAAGATTCTAAATCCACTTTCTGTATGATATCATCATTTAACAGCATTTTTCTTGGCTGCATATCCATAGACCATGGGAAAATCTCTGCCTTGAAGCATTCCTCTTTATGAAACCATGGATAACCGCCAAAAATTTCATCTGCACACTCCCCTGTTAATGTTACTTTGTTATATTTTACAACTTTCGAACAAAAATATAGCATCGAAGACTCCACATCTGCCATACATGGAAGATCTCTGGCATCAACTGCTTTGTATAGATTTTCGATCATATTTTCATTATCGCATTCCAAATATCTGTGATCTGTCTTTGCATGATCAACCATCTTATCAACCCATGGGCGGTCTTCGCTTGGCTGGAAGGCGTTTGATTTAAAATATTTATGATTATTTACAAAATCAAAGGAAAATGTGTTTAAATTTTTTCCTTCTTTTTGAAGCTTTTTCGCACAGATTGCTGTGACAAGACTACTGTCAACTCCACCGGATAAAAATGTACTGATTGGAATATCGGATAACATCTGCATTTCCACGGCATCTTTTACTAGCCACCTTGTATGCTCGATCGTATCTTTTTCGCTGTCTGTGTGTTCTTTCGCTTTCAATTCCCAATATGCACGATCTTTCAGCCCTTCACGATCGTATTCCAGGAAATGCCCTGGAAGGACTTCATAAATATCTTTGAACACTCCTTTTCCATATGACTTTGCAGGTCCCAACCCAAAGATTTCACAAAGTCCTTCTCTGTTGATCACTGGTTTGACTCCTGGATAGGCAAACAAGCCTTTGATCTCAGATGCAAAGATTAATGTATCTCCCCGTTTTGTATAGAATAATGGCTTCACACCAACACGATCTCTGATCAAATATAATTTCTTCCGTTTCCCATCCCACAGAGCAATAGAAAAAATTCCATTCAACTCTTCAATATAAGAAATTCCATACCTGATATACCCGGTTAATACAACTTCCGTGTCACTCGTTGTCGAAAACATTTCTCCTTCTTTGATCAGTTGTTCTTTTAACGTTTTCATGTTATAAATCTCGCCATTTAAGATGATTGCGTAGGTATTTCCCTCTTTCTTTTTACACATTGGCTGATGTCCCCTGTAAAGGTCAAGGATTGACAATCGTACATGCCCTAATGCACAGCCATTTTCCAAAAATATCCCTTCATCATCTGGACCTCGATGTCTTTGAACTTCATTCATTTTCTTTAAGATCTGATATATTTCTTCCTCTGTTTTTTTATCATTGTTTCTAGGATTTAGAAATCCTGCAATTCCACACATACACGCTACCTCTTTTTATTTTTTATGATCAATGAGAACCGGCTGGTATTGTCTGCCTTTTAATGCCTGCAAAATTGTCGGAATGAGCAGTCTTGTATCCGCGATCATGGAGTTTGGCTTCTTTACCGGATCATCCTGTCCGAATGGTACAAAATAAATATGCTTATGATTTAAAAGATTCCCGATATTCTTAAGATTCATACCTAAGGCATCATTGCTCGCCATAGAGATAACGACTGGTTTTTCATTCCGCAGCTGCGCTTTAGCTGCCATTAAAACCGGGGTATCTGTAATTCCATTGGCAAGTTTCGCCATGGTATTTCCTGTACATGGCATTAAAATCAGGATATCCAGACACCCTGTCGGACCGATGATTTCTGCTTCTTCAATCGTTTTCATCGGTTCATTTCCTGTCATATCGTGTGCTCTTTTTACAAATTCCTCACCTTTTCCAAACCTGCATTTGATATGCTGGGATATGTCAGAAAAGATCGTCTGCAAGATCGCACCTTCTTCTAGTAAGCGATCGATCTGTTCAAAGGCTTTTGTGTAAGTGCAAAAGGAACCTGTCATTGCTACTCCGATTCTTTTATTTTTCAATACCATGTTTGATCTCTCCACTGATTTCTAAAACTTTTTTTGCAAGCATGATCCCAGAAGATTTCGGGGAATAAATGCCTGGAAGACTTGGGCATAGTTTTGCACAGATTCCTAGTTTTTCCGCCATTTGATGGTTTGTTCCACCAGGATAGGAAGCAATATCTATGATGCAGGATTCTTTGGAGATCTTCCTGAGGATATCTTCTTTTAGGATCTGTTTTGGAACGGTATTAAAAATATGATCATACTGACAGATCCGCCGTTTTAGTTCCGTAAAATCCATAACCTCAAGTCCAAAAGATTTTGCAAGACTTCTTGCTGTTTTATTTCTGGCACAGACTGTTACCTGAGCATCCATTCCTTTTAGTTTCGCTGCAAGAACTTTTGCGCATCTTCCATAGCCAAGGACCAGACAACGACTTTTGTGAAGATTGATCGGCTGCATCTTGATCGCTTCCATGATCGCACCTTCTGCAGTTGCGATCGCATTGTAGATAGCGACATCATCCATTTTCATGAAGTCAAATGCTTTGATTTCTTTTTGTTCACATTCATGTCGAATTTCTTCATTGATACATCCCCCAAATAAAATCTGTTCTTTCGTCATTTCTTGAAGCAGTGTTTCTACTGACATTTTTTTGTTACTAGAACTTCCTGTGATTTCCCCGTTTTTTGAAAAAACGACGGGTCCAATCATGCACTTTGCTTCTCTTATGACATTTTCAAAAAATTTACCTTCCTTGCATTCTGAGCCTTCTTTTTTGGTTGCATATGTGATAACCTGATATCTTTGATTTTTTAGATAGTTGGCTAAATATACCTGTCTCATATCACCGCCGATAACGGCAAAATCATAAATCACAGTCTTTTTTCCTTTCTTTTTTCTTCTATTTAATATATGTGATTTTTATTCATTTTGTTCTTTTAAAAATACATCAATTTTACCCCTTTAAAAATTAAAAAGTAGTGATATAATAAACTCAAGTGCATAGAAACACCTACAATACAGCAAGAGCTTCCACTACACTGGGAGCTCTTTTTGTGTATTTATATATTTTATACACAAAGTACTTCCGGTGTTATACCATAACATGCATAATATCTTAATGTTTTTTCAAGGAGGAACTTTTTATGAACACATTAACTGCAGAAAAAAGAGATTTGAAAACAAAGGCTAAAAAATTAAGAAAAGAAGGTTATGTTATCGGAAATCTGTTTGGCAGAGATATCGAAAATTCCATTCCATTGAAAGTTGATTCCCGTGAAGCCGCTAAATTCTTAAAGGATAACAAAAAAGGAGCTCATATTACTTTACTTGTTGACGGAGAAAATGTAGACGCCATCGTAAAAGAAATCGACTACAATGCCATGAAAAACGAAACAATGTTTATTAACTTCCAGGCATTAGTTGCTGACGAAAAGATCCACACAACTGCTGCGATCGAATTATTGAACGAAGATGCTGTACAGAATGGTATCGTTGAACAGTCCTTATCTGAAATCGAATACAAAGCATTCCCAGCTGATATCGTTGAAAAGGTTGAGATTGATTTAACACAGTACAATGTTGGTGATATGATCCATGTCAAAGACTTGCCATTAGCTGCTAACAGCAAAATCTCTCTTGTTACACCAGAAGATACTCTGATCGTTAACATCGCAGAACCTGAAGCTGTTCCTGAAGATGAAGACGAAGAAGCGGCTGAAGAATAAATAAATCAGTGAAAGAAAAGACTCGATTTTCATAATTAAAAATCGAGTCTTTTTATTTTGCCTTTTCTTTGATATCCTTTAAAAAATCCAGCATTTTTTCTCGGATGTTTTTCTCTGCATTCTGAGATCATCAACTGAATCTTAAATTTAAAATCTTCAGATTCCAAGATCGTAAATGGATGTTCTTCTGTTACACAAACCGATAAATGTTCACTCTCATATTGTGGATAAGTTCCTGTAAATCCTTGTTCTTTCAGTTTTTTATCAACCTGTTCCCTGTATCGTTGAATCTTCTGATCGATTCTTTCTCCATAATTCCTTGCTGGATATGGATCAGAAGCATTGCAGACTTTCTCGCAGATCAATTCATATAAATCTTGTCTCTTTGGATCTTGCAGTTTCTTTGCAAGCGTCATCTCCATTCGTTTGGTTGGGTGCTTCTCATATTTATCGATCCATTTTAAATAATCTTTATCCCCTGCCTGCATAGCAAGATTTCTCATACATTCTAATCCTTCTTCGGTTTTGTCATACCATTCTTCTGGATCTTCATTGATCGGAAAATAGTAATAAAATGGTGCAAATTCGATCAGTGACATGATCTCCATCTCTTGATCATTACACACTTCTTCCCCTAAAAAGCGATATTTCTCACGGATCGTTCCAATCATATAGACTAGCTGGCGCCACTGCTCAGCTCCATCTCTCCAGAAATGTCCGATCTCATGATACCGGTAACAGTTCGTATGTTCCATGATCTCATCAAACCACATTGTAAAAACACTTTCTTCTCCCTGATGAACGATCAACCCATAACGACCTTCTCGTTCTTCCAGTTGTGCCCACATCTCTCCTTCATAGTCTTTGTCATATTTTCCAGAGATACGAAGTCCATGAAAACTTAGATAACACTCAATTGCATCGTTCATCATATATGGAACATATCCTGTTTGATTTCCATCTTTTTCTTCAACTTGAAGTTCAAACACCTGATATTCAAATATCTGCGCAAGCAACTGTATGGATCTTGATATTTCTTCTAAATTTGTTTCAAAATAGTTCATACGGAATTCCTTTTCCTATTATCTATGTATTTTATTTATATTTCTGAATTTCATTTAAAAAACGTTCGCCATATTTCTGAAGCTTATGTTCTCCGACTCCATTGACTTCTAACATTTCCTCATCATTAGAAGGTTTCATCGTACTCATATGTACCAGTGTCTTATCGGAAAATACCATATATGGCGGGATTTTCTGTTCGGATGCGATCATTCTTCGAAGTACACGTAATGCTTCGAACAATTCTGTATCTTCCTCAGCAAGTGCTGCCACAGCCCCTGCTTTCTTACGTTTCTTCGTCTGAATCTTGCGTTCTTCTTTCTCTTTTTCGACATCTTTTGGAATCTTGATCTCAAAGTTCCAGTTATCATCAATCTTAGTAATATCTGCAACGCTTAAAACCGGATATTCATCATCTGTCATTTCCAGATATCCATAGACTAACATTTCATTGATGATCTGTCGTATCCTTGCAATGCTTTCTGATGCCAATGCTCCATATTGTGAATTCTCATCTAAATGACGGCTTAATACTTTCTGGCTCTTTGAACCTTTTAAAATATCCACGATCGTTGATAGTCCGAAATCTCGATAACAATCTCTAATACATTGGATGATAGCTTTCGCTTCCATTGTTGCATCAACCGTTTCAAACTCGGTCAGACAGTTTAAGCAGTTTCCACAGTATCCGCTTGTCTGTTCTCCAAAATAATTTAAAATATAATGACGTAAACATTCCTTCGTATAGCAGTAAAATGTCATCTGACGAAGTCTTTCCCAATCTCTTTCCATCACGATCTGCTTTGTGATCGCATCTAATTCCTCATTCTCCTCTCCATTTTCGATCAGAAAACGATTGGTTCGGTTATCAATCGGCGCATAATATAAGATACATTCCGCAGGTTCTCCATCACGTCCTGCTCTTCCTGCTTCCTGATAATAACTTTCCATGTTCTTCGGCATATTATAATGAACAACAAAACGGACATCCGGCTTGTCGATTCCCATTCCAAAGGCATTTGTCGCTACCATGATCTGCTTTCTGTCATAGATAAAATCTTCCTGATTTTCCTTTCGTTCTTCATCCGATAATCCTGCATGGTATCTTGTCACGGAGAATCCATCTTCTCTTAACTGATAGCAGACTTCCTCAACATTTTTCCTAGATAAACAGTAAATGATCCCGCTGCTTCCTGGCATCTTTTCTTCTTTTTCTTTTAAATAACTTAGTAATTCTCTATACTTATCCCTTGGACGTTTTACTGCATAGTAAAGATTCTCCCGGTCAAACCCTGTCGTTAATACAAATGGATCTCTCAGGTTCAAAATATCCATAATATCATCCCTGACTTCTGCTGTCGCTGTTGCTGTATATGCAGTCAGTACAGGACGATACGGAAGTTTCTTTAAAAATTCCAAAATCTTTAGATAACTTGGTCTGAAATCCTGCCCCCACTGAGACACACAATGTGCCTCATCAACTGCCAACATTGATATCTTCACTCCACTATTTAGCGCAAAATTGATAAAACCTTCTGTTTCCAAGCGTTCTGGTGCCACATAGATGATCTTGTATCTTCCCTGCATCGCATATTTTAATGCGGTATGATACTGTCCCTGTGTCAAAGAACTATTTAAAAATGCTGCATGAATTCCGGCTTGATTCAGTGTCCCAACCTGATCTTTCATCAGCGAGATCAGTGGTGAGATCACGAGTGTGATCCCATCCATCATCAACGCCGGAATCTGAAAACAAAGAGACTTTCCTGCTCCTGTAGGCATGATCCCTAAGACATCCTGCCCATTTAATGCTGCCTCGATCAATTGTTCCTGACCTTGGCGGAATTCATCATATCCAAAGTATTGTTTTAATAGTTTCTTCGCTTCTTGTATCTTACTCAAATCTATCACTTCCTATTATTTTATTTATATTCCCATCAAAAAACTTCCGATCACATTTAGCACACCTGCAAACAGCATGACAATGATCGGATCTTTTTTCTTTCTCAATAAAAGGTACATACAAATAATAAAAATACCACCCTGTATCCAGTTGATCTGTTGAAGATCTATATGACTTTCCTGAAAAAATGCCTGCGTAAGGATCGTAATTCCAGAAGTTAAGATCAGTGCGATCACCGCAGGGCGTAAGGTATTTAACACCATTTGTAGTCCTTCCATATGACGATATTTTACATAAAAATAAGCAATCACTGTAACGATCACACACGCCGGGAATACGCATCCCATCGTTGCACATAATGCTCCTTGCCATCCAACTACCCTTATACCAACAAAAGTCGCCGCATTAATTGCGATTGGTCCCGGTGTCATCTGTGAAATCGTCACGAGATCTCCAAATTCAGACACAGACAGCCAATGATATGCATCGACCACCTGCTGCTGTATCATTGGCATTGCTGCATATCCGCCTCCGAAACTAAACGCTCCGATCTTTAAGAAGCTTAAAAATAATTGCAAATAGATCATTCTCTGCCTCCTGTCTTCTTTCTTGAAATGCCATATTGTACGATTCCAACTCCAATACATGCAAGAATAATGTAGATCACACTAATATCAAAGACATAACTTGCCATAAATGCCACAACCATAATGATCGCAAGTTCTATTCTGTTTTCCTTCTTACTTTGCCCTTTTGCCATCTCGTACACAACACTGATGATCACCGCGCCAACACCCGTCTGCATACCAGAAAGCATCGCTGCAACAATCCTGTTATCCCGAAATATTTCATAAAAAACAGAGACTACAGATATAATCAAAAATGGCGGTAGAACAGCTCCGAATACACTTACGATCACACCACTGATACCTGCTAATTTATAGCCAACAACGATTGCTCCATTCACTGCGATTGCTCCTGGGGCTGATTGTGCGATTGCCACCAGATCAAGCATCTCGTCTTCTTCGATCCAATGATATTCATTCACAAACTTCTTCTTCATCAAAGATACGATCATATAGCCGCCACCAAAGGTAAATGCACTTAAATAAAATGTTTCTATAAACAACCTCAATAATTTTTTCTTTTTTTTCATTCCTTTTTCTTCCATATGACATCTCCAGTCAAAAATCTTACCATTTATACTGGTGCAAACTGGCTGTTATATAATCTGGCATACGCACCATTTTTCGCTAAAAGTTCTTCATGTGTTCCCTGCTCCAAAATATGTCCATTTTCCATAACAAGTATCACATCCGCATTCTGAATCGTTGAAAGTCGGTGGGCTACGATAAAACTTGTTCTTCCTTTCATCATCGTTTCAAATGCTTTCTGAATTCGGATCTCTGTCATCGTATCAATTGATGATGTCGCTTCATCTAAGATCAGCATTGGAGGAAGGCTTAACATGATCCTTGCAATACAAAGGAGCTGTTTCTGTCCTTGAGAGAGATTTCCGCCACCTTCTGTAATGATCGTATCATAACCATCTGGCATTCGCTCGATAAATCCATGTGCATTGGCTTCTTTTGCTGCCATGATCATCTCTTCCTCAGTTGCATCTGGTTTTCCATAGCAGATATTTTCACGAATCGTTCCTGCTTTTAACCATGTCTCCTGAAGTACCATTCCATAACTGGATCGTAAACTTTCTCTTGTGACATCCCGGATATCATTTCCTTCCACCTTGATCATTCCTACATTCACATCATAAAAACGCATTAACAGATTGATCAACGTTGTTTTCCCACATCCTGTCGGTCCAACGATTGCAATCCGCTGTCCTGGTTCCACTTTCAGATTAAAATCCTGGATCAAAGGTACTTCTTTCACATAAGAAAAGTCCACATGCTCTAATTCTACATTTCCTTTCACATCCTGTAACTCCTTCGCATCTTTGGCATCAGGAATCATCGGCTCCTCATCTAATAATTCAAAAACTCTTGCCGCAGACGCTAAAGAATTCTGAAATTCTGTGATAACCCCTGTGATCTCATTAAACGGCTTTGTATACTGGTTTGTATAACTTAAAAAACTTGATAACTGCCCAACACTGATACTTCCGCGAATAACACTCATACATCCTGCGATCGCAACCCCTGCATAGATTCCTGAATACATAAATCTGGTTGCCGGATTTGTGATAGATGAGAAAAATGTCGCTCTTAAGGAGTAATATGCAAGATCATCATTGATCTGATCAAACTCTTCCTGTGCTTTTTCTCCATGATCAAACACTTTGACTACTTTAATATTTCCAAGCATTTCATTGACAAATCCTGTCATATTTCCTCTAGTCTGTGATTGTTTCCGGAACATATTAAAACTTCGCTTTGAGATAAAACTTGCGATAAAAAACGAAAACGGACTTAAAATAACAACAACTAATGTGATCCATGGATTGATTCCTAACATAAAACAAATGGTTCCAATGATCGTGATCACACCAGTAAATAACTGTGTAAATCCAAGCAGCAATCCATCCGTAAACTGATCAATATCCGTTACGATACGGCTGATCAAGTCTCCTGAGGAGTGTGCATCTACATAAGATAATGGCAGTTTCTGCAAATGCTCAAATGCCTGAATCCTTAAATCTTTTCCAATCTTATATGTAATCTGGTTATTGATATGATTCATCAGCCACTGCGCTGCTGCCGTCAATACGATACAGATCACGATCGTTTTTATAATACTTATCAATCTTGCAAAATCAACATTTCCTTTTGATATAATGCAATCCACACCTTGTCCTGTCAGAATCGGAACATAAAGTGTCAGTGCCACACTGATCACCGCCAACACTAAAGACGCAAAGATCAAAAAGCGATAAGGCTTCATATATTCCATGATCCTTTGTAATGTCTTTTGTTTTTTGTCTTTCTTCATGATCTTATGCCTCCTCTCCTGCCATCTGTGATTCGCAGATTTCTTTATATACCTGATTCTCTTTTAATAGCTGTAGATGAGTCCCGATTCCTGCAATCTTTCCATCATCCAACACTAAGATATGGTCAGCATTACGAATCGTTGATACTCTCTGGGATACAAGAAATACTGTCATATTTTCTGTATTTTCTTTGATCGCTTTTCGAAGTCTTGCATCTGTTGCAAAGTCAAGTGCGGATGCACTATCGTCAAGAATTAAGATCTCAGGTTTACGTACTAATGCTCTTGCGATCGTTAGTCTCTGTTTTTGTCCGCCAGATAAGTTTCCTCCATTTTGTTCAATTCTAAAGTCTAATCCCTGTTCCTTCTGATCAACAAATTCTCTTGCCTGTGCGATATCCAATGCCTGATAGATTTCTTCATCTGTGGCATCTTCTTTACCCCATTTCATATTATCTCTTAGGCTTCCTTCAAACAAAGATGCTTTCTGCGGAACAAATCCGATCTTTCCTCGGATAAATTCTGGTTTTAATTCTTTCTCATCAACTCCACGGTATAGAATTCTTCCTGATGTCACATCATATAATCTTGCGATCAAAGATACAAAAGTACTCTTTCCTGACCCTGTACCTCCGATCACCCCGATCGTTTCGCCTTCTTTCACCGCAAAATCAAATGGATGGATCGTCTCTTTTCTTGCACCATGATAAACAAACGATGTATCTTTAAACTCAAGAATAGGTGTATCTTTCTTCGCTTCTATATCTGTTTTTCCAGTTTCCTTCATGGATAGCTCTAATGCAAAAATCTGATCCACACGGTCAAGACTTGCAAACGCTCTAGATAAGATGATCAAAAGATTCGCAAGTTTTACAAGTTCTACAAGAATCTGTGACATATAATTGATCAGGGCAATGATCTGTCCTTGTGTTAAATAACCCAGATCAACCTGTTTTCCACCAGACCATAGGATTGCAATGATCCCCAAATTAATAATCATGTAAGTCAGAGGATTTAGTAACGCTGAAATCTTTCCAACATGGATCTGCTTGCTATAAAGCTGTCTACTTTGTAATCTGAAATTCTCTTCCTCACTTCTTTGTCTGTTAAATGCACGGATCACACGAATTCCAAGAAGATTTTCCCTTGTACTTTTTAATACTCCATCGACCTGTTTTTGTACTTTCTTATACATTGGCATCGTGATCCATAAGATCAGTCCGACAACTACTGCCAATGCTGTGATCGTAAATACAAAGGAAACTGCTGCCTTATGATCCACCGTAAATGCCATGAACATCGCACCAAATACGACAAATGGTGACCTTAAAAACAACCGCAGGAACATGTTAACTCCATTTTGCACCTGATTGATATCATTACTCATGCGGTTGATCAGCGTTGATGTCCCAACCTGATCGATCTCCTGATAAGAAAATTGATTCATATGTGCAAACAAATCACTTCTCATCGACTTTCCTGTATACACAGCCGATCTTGCCGCAAAATACTGTGCTGTGATAGAAAATGAAAATCCAATGATTCCAAGTAAGATCAATAATCCTCCCATCTTCCACAAATATCCAATATCGTGATGTCCGATTCCTACATCGATCATGCTGGCAACGACCAATGGTACAAATAGTTCAAAACTAGCTTCCAGCATCTTAAATAATGGTGCAAGGATCGTAACACAAAGATGCTCCTTTAAATATCCTAGTAACCGTTTCATCGATTCGTACTCCTTCTTTTATCTTACTATTTTAGTATACACCATTTTATTTTTTATTTGAACATCGTACCAGATATTTTACGAAAACAAAAAAGTACCGCTTAGAGCCAGGTAACATGCTCTAAACGGTACAGGGATGATTTATGGTTCAAAAAGAGTTATTTGTCTTCCTTTTGAACAGAACAATATCCTTGTGGGTGGCTGCTGTGCCATTTCCATGCGGATGCAATGATTTCTTCAAGATCTGCATGTTCTGGCTTCCAGCCAAGGATATTCTTCGCTTTTTCACTGGAAGCGATCAAGACAGCCGGATCTCCAGCTCTTCTTCCTTCTTCCACAGCCTTGATCGGCTTTCCTGTCACTTTTCTGGCTGTTTCGATGACTTCTTTTACAGTAAATCCAACACCATTTCCAAGATTGAAGATGTTGCTTTCATTACCTTCCATTAAGTATTTCACTGCCAGAATATGTGCTTGTGCAAGATCTGTTACATGAATATAGTCTCTTACACAAGTTCCATCTTTTGTATCATAATCAGTTCCAAAGATACTGATTGCTTCTCTTTTGCCATTTGGCACCTGTAAGATCAATGGGATCAGATGTGTTTCTGGATTATGATCTTCTCCGATCTGTCCACTTACATGTGCTCCGCAGGCGTTAAAGTATCTTAAAGATACATAACGAAGTCCGTGAGCACGTCCAACCCATTTAAACATTTTTTCCATAGAAAGTTTTGTCTCTCCATAAGTGTTGGTAGGTTCTGTGCGGTCTGTCTCCACGATCGGTACCTTTTCTGGTTCTCCATAAGTTGCTGCTGTTGAGGAAAATACAATCTTATCGATACCATGTTCTACTAAAGACTGTACCATTGTTTTTGTTCCACAAAGGTTATTATCATAATATTTTAATGGATTTACCATACTTTCTCCAACTAAGGAGTTTGCTGCAAAATGAATGACTGCATCGATATCTTTTTCCTGATCTAGTACACTATCTACAAAATCTTTATCTCTTAAGTCACCTTTATAAAACTTTGCTTTTGGATGAACAGCCTCGATATGTCCTGTTTCCAGATTATCGATGATCACGACTTCTTCTCCAGCATCGATCAGTTCGTATACTGTATGAGAACCTATGTATCCAGCTCCGCCTAATACTAATATTTTCATTGTCTTGCTTTCCTTTCTATGACCTTGTCATTATAAAACTGCAATAAATCGGTCGAATGCTTTTCTTCCTTCTTCATTATATTTATAAACTCCGGCATCTTCAAGAACTTTAACAAATACCTGTCCAATCTCTTCTTTTAAGATATCCATGACATTTCCTTCATTGATATCTGTATATTTTCCTTTGATTTCTTCAACCCATGCTGCATGCTTCTTTAAATCTTCCTTAGAAACAATATCTTCTCCTTTGATCAGACACTGGCTTAAATGTTCCATCTCTGCCTTTAATCTAGATGGCAGAACAGCAAGTCCCATAACCTCGATCAGCCCGATATTCTCTTTCTTGATATGATGATACTCATTGTGTGGATGGTAAAGTCCTAATGGGCATTCTTCGGTTGTGATATTGTTACGAAGTGTCAGATCCAGTTCGTATACCTCACCTTTTTTACGTGCGATCGGTGTAATCGTATTGTGTGGTTCTCCATCTGTCTCGGCAAAAATATATGCTTCTTCATCCGTGTATCCTCGCCATTTTTTCAAAATATGATCAGCAAGATCAATGAGGCGTTTCTCATCTTTACTCTGAATACGGATCACAGATAATGGCCAGTGAACGATTCCTGCTTTGACATCTTCATATCCTGGGATGGTAAATTCTTTTTCAATCTCTGCTCGTTCCATAGCAAATTCATAATGACCGCCTTGGAAATGATCGTGTGTTAAGATAGAACCTCCAACGATCGGAAGATCGGCATTCGATCCAAGGAAATAATGAGGAAACTGTTTTACAAAATCAAATAGTTTTGTAAATGCTGCCCGATCGATCTTCATTGGTACATGCTGTCCATTAAATACGATACAATGCTCATTGTAGTATACATATGGAGAATACTGGAATCCCCATTTGCTATCATTGATCGTAAGCGGTATGATCCTGTGATTCTGTCTTGCAGGGTGATTCATTCTTCCTGCATATCCTTCATTTTCCATGCAAAGCTGACACTTTGGATAAAAACTTTGCTTTGCATTTTTCGCTGCTGCGATCGCTTTCGGATCTTTCTCTGGTTTGGAGAGATTGATCGTGATATCAATATCTCCATATGGACTATTTACTTTCCATTTCATATCTTTTTTGACGCGGTCTCTTCGGATATAGTTGGTATCCTGACTGAATTCATAGAAAAACTCTGTTGCTTTCTTTGGACTCTCTTCGTAATAGGTACGGAATTCTTTGATGACCTGGCTTGGTTTTGGTGTCAGGATTCCCATTAATTTTGTGTCAAATAAATCTCTTGTCACGATATCATCACTTTTGATTATATAGCGATCATAAGCTGTATCTGTCAGACGATCTAAAATCTCTGGCAGGATGATTTCTTCTCCTTCAATATCAGGATCTTCATATTCATCTAATCGAAACACTTCCAGATATTGATTGATCGTATAGATTTCATCTTCTGGCATGATCAGTTTTTTATCAAGTCCATATGTTACAAGTTTTTTGATATCTTTTTGTATATCCATCTTATTCCACCTCAAATCGATATGTTGTTACTGCTTCGTATTCTTCGCCTTTTCTTAAAATTACCTTTGGTTCTTTTTCTATATGTATGGAGTTTGGTAAGAACTGGGCTTCTAAGGCAACACCATCTCTGTTTTCGTATGGTTTCCCACCTTTTCCATTACATCCGCCAGACAGGAAGTTTCCTGTGTATACCTGAATGCATGGAAGTGTTGTTGTCATCGTCATTTTTCTTCCAGTTTCTTTGTCATATAGAACTAACTGGTCATCTTCATCTTTTACCATAAAAGAATGATCATAACCTCCGGCAAGTTTTAACTGTTCATGATCATCATTGATCCGTTCTCCGATCTCATGAAATTCTTTAAAGTCAAATGGTGTGTTTTCTATCTTTAAAAATGTTCCATTGGCAAGACAGTTTTCATCAACACATGCAATCTCATCCGCTTTTACCTTTAACTGATGATGATAAATTTTATCTTTTCCAGCAGATAAATTAAAGTAAGAATGATTTGTGATATTGATCAGTGTATCCTGATCGGATACTGCTTCATATTCCATTTTTAATGTATTATCGCATAAACGATACACAACTTTCAGATAAAGATTTCCCGGATATCCTTCTTCCATATCTGGTGAGAGATAGATAAAACGGATTCCATCTTCCAACAATTCATATTTAAATATCTTTTGATTAAATCCTTTGATTCCTCCATGGAGAGAATTCTTTCCATTGTTTGCTGCCAATTCGTATGTCTTTCCATTTAATTCAAACTTTGCATCTCCGATACGATTTGCAACACGTCCGGCGATCGCTCCCATGTAACTTCCATCTCCATGCCAACAATCTTCCACATTCTCAAATCCAAGAACAACATCCCCAAAGTTTCCTTCTCTGTCTTTTGTAAATACAGATAATACATGACATCCAAGGTTACTTGTGATCACTTTGATCTCATCATTTTTTAATTCGAATAAGCAGACTCCGTTATCTCTTTGTTCTATCATTCTTACTTTCATCATCTTATAATACCTTCATTCCTCCGTATGGACGTACTTTTAAGACATGACATGCTCCTTCACCAAATACATGTTCCATGTTCTTTTTGTACATACTAACAATATCATTTGGCACAAACGCCTGAATCGTTCCTGCAAATCCTCCGCCATGAACTCGGCTGACTCCTTTATCACCTAAGGAAATATCACTGATCGCCAATCCGATTGATACACTCTGATTTGTCAAATCATGACTTGAATATACATTTTGTAAATATTTAAAGGATGAATCACCAGATTCTTTGATCAATTTCTTAAATGTATCAAAATCTCCTTCTTCTAAAGCTTTTACCTGCTGATCTACACGTTTATTTTCCTCAAATAAATGCATTGCACGAAGAACTGCTCTATCTCCTAAGATTTCTCTGATCTTTGGCAGATTTAAATAAAAATCATCTTTATCAACTTCTCTTAATGCTTCCTGATTAAAGTAATTGGCAACTTTCTTCATTTCGTATGGGATTGCTGCATAATCATCTGTTAAATCTGCATGAGATCCTTTTGTATCCACAATGCATAAGCTGTGACCATATGCTTCAAAATCAACGTCCACTTTTTTAATTTTTGGCTTCTTTGGATCTTCAAAATCAATATTGATCAAGCCTCCAATAGAAGAAGCCATCTGATCCATCAATCCACAAGGTTTTCCAAAATATACATTTTCTGCATACTGTCCAGCCTGTGCTAAAAATACAGGATCAATCTTCATATCGTTATATAATCCAGATAAAATATTTCCGATCAGTACTTCAAATGCTGCAGAAGATGACATTCCAGCCCCATTTAATACATCACTTGTTACATAAGCTTCAAATCCACCGATTTTATATCCTTCTTCTTTTAATTTAGAAGCAACTCCCTGAATCAGTGCCTGTGATGTTCCTTTTTCTGCTTTGGCTGGGTCAAAAGAACTAAGACTTACTATGATTCTTTCATATCCTTCTGATTTCAGATCAATCACATCGTCATCTCTTTTTGCAACGATTGCGATCGCATCCAAGTTAATGGAAGTTGCAAGAACTTTTCCAAACTGATGGTCTGTATGGTTTCCTCCTACTTCACTTCTTCCTGGAGCACTATAGATTTCTACTTCTTTTTCTCCATAAATCTTTTCAAAGGATTCTAATGCTTTGATGTAGCGTTCCTGCTGATATTCAATCACTGCTTCATCTACATAGATATCTTTTAATAACTGATCATATTTTCCTTCTTTAAAAGTTTCTTCTAATTTTTTAATACTGTTCGGCATTGCGGTTTGCTCTCCTTTCTTCGATCGTCTGAATAACTTTCTTCATAAAACTATCATCCAGATGATATGCTTTTTTATAAACTACATAGGCTACAAGCATGGACACCGCTGGAATCGCACACATTAAAAATCTGATAGAATTCAATGTCAGTGCTGACTGTACAGCGTTTGGATTTGGAATATATCCTGTACGTTCCAGTGCAAATCCAATGAAAAGTGATGTTAAAGCCGCTGTGAATTTTACGATCAATGTCTGTAAAGAGAATACAACAGATTCATTTCTTGTTCCTAGTTTGTACTCACCATAGTCAACGACATCAGATAAGAATACTGTCGCACATCCAAGTTCTAATCCTGTTCCTGTCTTTACGATCACTCCTGCAACTGCTGTTAATACGATATTCTGTGGGCATACAAATCCAACGACTAATAATAATGCTAAACCAATAAATGGTAAAATACATGCCAGTAAAAATGATGTATGTCTGGATAATTTCTTTGCTACTTCTGGGAAGATGATCAACCCAACAACTTCTGCGATAGATGCGCTGATCATGAAGGCTGATAACATGTTGGCATTTCCACATACATATGTAAAGTAGTAAACTGCAACACCCATGATAAACTGAATTCCTACATTATATAAAAGAATCAGTCCTACAGCTGACTGTAACTGGTCATTTTTCTTAATGATTGAGAATACATCTTTGAAAGAAATCTTCTCACTTGGTGCATTGTTTTCTTTGACTTTCAGGTTACAAACTGCAACACCGATCGTAAGAATAAATGTTCCTGCAATAATCATAGCAAAACGATGATATCCGATATATCCTCCACCTAATGCTGCAATGATCTGAACACCGAATCCTGCGATGACTAATGACTGTCCAATGCTTGCGAAAATTCTAGGTAAAACGGAAACAACTTCTCGTTCGTGTGGATCTGATGTAAGGTTTGGAATTACAGACCAGTATGGAATATCCATAATCGTATAAGTCATTCCCCATAATACATAGATCACTGCAACGAAGATGCAAAGTGAAGTTCCTGTTAATTTAAAGTCAGTAAATAATACGACAAACACAACGGAATTGACTAAAGTTCCGATCACTAGCCATGGTACGAATTTTCCAAAGCGTGATCTTGTGTTATCTACGATCATTCCCATAAACAGATCGTTAAATGCATCCCAAAGTTTTGCTACGAAGAAAACGATTCCTACAAACCCCGGTGATACTTTCAATACATCCGTAAAGTAGATCATAGCGAATGTCGCCATCATTCCATAAATTAAATCTTTTCCCAATGCTCCAAATGCAAAAGTATATTTTACTCTGCCTGGAACCTTTCCATTAGTTGTTCCCATTTTTCTTTCCTCCTGTTTTTAGTAAACTGTCTTTGATACTTGTATAGTAAAACTTTTTAGTAAAATTGTCAATATATTTTTACTAAATTTTTTACTTTTATTTTACTAAATTTACTTTTGTGCTTTTCTCTGTTATAATGAGATAAATTAATATTTATGAGAAAGGATTTTATCTCCATGGCAACAATCAAAGACATTGCACAGAAAGCATCTGTTTCTGCTGCAACTGTATCAAGAATTTTAAACCAAGACGATACCCTGAGTGTAACCGACGAAACAAAACAGCGCGTTTTAAAGGTTGCCCAGGAATTAAATTATACAAAGCATCTAAAAAATACCGTTGAAAAATCGATTTCTATCGGTATCTTTCAATGGTATTCTGTCTTTCAGGAACTGGAAGATCCTTATTATCAGGCAATCCGTGTCGGTATTGAAAAATATTGTGCCGATCATAATATCCACGTTGTCCGTGCTTTCCAGAGCAATTGCAATTATCCTGACACACTCAAGGATCTTCAAGGTCTGATTTGTATTGGTAAATTTAATAAATCTCAGATTAAGTCTTTTCAAAAACTTAATTCCAACACTATTTTTGTTGATATGAAGACACCAAAGATTTATTGTGATACGATCAATCTTGATTTCCAACAGGCAGTTACTGAAGCATTAGATTATTTGTATGATCTTGGCCATCGAAAGATTGCTTATCTTGGCGGGAAGGAAGTTCTCGCTGATAACAGTGTATATTTTGAAGAACGTAAAGATACCTTCATCAACTTCTGCCAGGAACATTCCATTGACCATAAATCTTTTATTTATGAGGGAGATTATTCTGCTGAATCCGGATATAACATGACAAAACAAATGATTGCTGATGGCGACCTTCCAACCGCTATTTTCTCTGCCAGTGATCCTCTTGCAATCGGTGCAATGCGTGCTTTATATGAGAATGGTTATAAAATTCCAGATGATATATCCATCATTGGTTTTGATGATATCAGCGTTGCAAGTTTTTCAAACCCTCCGCTGACAACGATTCATACACCGGCTGAATTTATGGGAGAATATGCTGCTCATTATATTTTACTTCGGACAAAAGAAGATTCTCTGGAGCAGCAGACTCCGATTCGTCTGACACTTCCATGTAATCTTGTCGTCCGTAACTCTTGTGCTGCTCCGCGCAAACAGTCATAATATTTAGTAATATTTTTACTTGTTTTTCTAAGCATAGAAAAAAACTGCATGCTATTCACATGCAGTTTTTCCCAAGAAGGAGTAAAAAGTTAATAGGTAAAATTTATTTATGAAAATGGATTCTCAGTCTTATAAAGCATATTCTTTGGCTGATTAAATCCAATCTCATCGACATCAACACCAATGTATTTGAATACTTCATATAAAGTTTTTCCAAAATGACCAAAAGCAACAGCTCCATGGTGTGGGAAATTCTTTTCGATCAGTACATGGCGGTAAAATCTTCCCATTTCTGGGATAGCAAATACACCAATAGATCCGAAAGATCTTGTTGCTACTGGAAGGATTTCTCCTTGTGCAACGTACGCTCTTAATTTTGTATCTGCTGTACTTTGTAAACGGAAGAATGTAATATCTCCTGGTGCGATATCACCTTCTAATGTTCCCTGTGTCACTTCTTCCGGTAATGTTCTTGCCATGATCTTCTGATATTTCATCTCACAGAAAGATAATTTAGATTTTGCTGTGTTTCCACAATGGAATCCCATAAATGTATCTTTTTGTGTATAGTCATAGTTATCTTTAATTTCTTCATTATACATATCTGCTGGTACGGAGTTGTTGATATCTAATAATGTCACAGCATCCTGACTTACAACCGTTCCAATAAATTCGCTTAATGCACCATAGATATCTACTTCACAGGATACTGGAATTCCCTGTGCTGCCAAACGACTGTTTACATAACATGGTACAAATCCAAACTGAGTCTGGAATGCTGGCCAACATTTTCCAGCAATTGTTACATATTTTCTGTAACCTTTATGATCCCTGATCCAGTCTTTTAATGTCAGTTCATACTGTGCAAGCTTGGAAAGAATCTCTGGTTTTTTATTTCCTGCACCCAGTTCTTCTTCCATTTCTTTTATGATTGCAGGAATTCTTTCATCCCCTTCATGCTGATTAAATGCTTCAAATAAATCTAATTCTGAGTTTTCTTCAATTTCGATTCCAAGATCATATAATGGTTTGATCGGTGCATTACATGCAAGGAAGTTCAGTGGTCTTGGTCCAAAACTTATGATCTTCAATTCACTTAATGCTTTTACTGTTCTTGCGATTGGCAAAAATTCATGGATCATATCTGCACATTCTTCTGCTGTTCCTACTGGATATTCAGGAATATATGCTTTTATATTTCTTAATTTCAGATTATAACTTGCATTTAACATTCCACAATATGCATCTCCTCTTCCATCTAAGAGGTTATCACCACTTTCCTCAGCTGCTGCCACAAACATCTTTGGTCCATCAAAGTGTTTTGCAAGAAGTGTTTCTGAGATTTCTGGTCCAAAGTTTCCAAGATAAACAACTAATGCATCACATCCTGCTTTTTTAATATCTTCTAATGCCTGTACCATGTGAATCTCACTCTCCACGATACAGACTGGACATTCATAAATGTCCTCAGGATCATATTTTTCTTTATATGCTTTTATCAATGCTTCTCTTCTTGTAACTGATAAACTTTCTGGGAAGCAGTCACGACTGACTGCTACGATCCCGATCTTTGTTTTTGGCATATTATTCATATTGTTTTCCTCCTTTAATACATCAACCAAATATAACTATCTACTTTTCATTACCTTGTGCAAGACGCTTCTCACGAATTGATTTAAATACACTCTGTAAGATTACGAAGAAGCAAAGAAGTAATGCGATCACGATTCTTGTCCACCAGGATGATAATGTTCCCTGGAATGTAATGATCGTTTCAATGATACCCTTGATCAGTGATCCAAATAGTGATCCTACGACAGTTCCAACACCTCCTGTTAAAAGTGTTCCACCAATAACTGCTGCTGCGATCGCATCCATCTCAAATCCTCTGGCCTGCTCTACGAATCCACCACAAGAGTTTAAGCAGAAAGCAAATCCAGCTAATGATGCTAAAAATCCATTTAACACATAAACTTTTAATTTTGTAACTTTAGGATTTAATCCCATTAATAATGCAGACTGTTCATTTCCACCTACTGCAAATACGGCACGTCCAAATTTTGTGTATCGAAGGATCACAAAGGAAATCGCTACAACCAATAATGCAATGACAACACTTAGGTAGATATAAGGATGCATTGCAACTCCTCGGTTGTTGTAATATGTAATAAATCCAAAATAAATTCGATAGTTTGCAAGACTTAAAAATGTTGGATTTTCAATACTGATCATATCGGAACTGATCAATGCTGTAAGACCTCTGGCAAAGAACATTCCTCCAAGTGTTACGATGAATGGCTGTATTTTTAAATAAGCTACTAAAAATCCTTGAACCAATCCGAAGATCACACCAAATGCTAATACCAGAATAATTGCAACGACTGCGCTCATATGCTTCACTTCCATCATCCATGCAAGCATCATACAAACAACACCGATGACGGAACCAATCGAAATATCGATTCCTCCTGTGATCAGTACAAATGTCATACCAACGGCTGCAATGATCAATCCAGCATTACTAATGAACAAGTTTAAAAACACCTGTGGGCTTGTAAAGTTTCGATCTCCGTAAAGGATCGCACCTGCAATATAGAGCACGAAGAATAATACGATCGTAACTGCAAGCAAAAATCCATTTCCTCTAAGTTTATTTTTAATTTTCTCTACCATTGCCATTATGCCACCTTCTCTCCAGCAGTTTTTGCTGCACGTTTTGCTTTGATACGATTTAAGTATTTCTTAAATTCTGGAGACTGTAATGTCACGATTATGATAACCACGATCGCTTTATAAAGTGGAAGCTGATCTCCAGTTACTTTCATTGCATATAATGTTGTAGATAATGCCTGGATCGTGATCGCTCCAATAACACTTCCTGCGACTGAGAATTTACCACCTGCAAGAGAGTTTCCTCCAAGTGCTACTGCTAAGATCGCATCTAATTCCATCAAGTTTCCTACGTTATTTGCATCAATGGATGTGATTCTTGATGTTGCGATCATTCCTGCGATTCCTGCACAAAGTCCGCAGGCTGCATATGTGATAAAGATGATCTTTGTAGAATTCAGTCCAAACAAACGACTGGCTCTTGGGTTGATACCTACACTTTCAATATACAATTTTGTTGCTGTCTTATTTAAGAATAATGTTGCTAAAATGACTACGATGATCGCTACCAGAATCGGTGTTGGAACTGGAATATGTGGCAGAAATCCTCCTAAATACTTAAAGCTGTCCACTTTGACATATAAGTTATTTCCACCTGTGATCAACTGTGCCATTCCTCGTCCTGCGGTAAATAAGATCAAGGTTGCTACCATTGGCTGGATCTTCATATTCGCAACTAAGAATCCGTTCCACATACCACATAATACAGATACCACAAGCCCGATCAGGATTGCTGCGATCCAAGGAATTGCATATGTTTCTCCACTTCCAAGAAGATAAACAGATACAGCTCCTGATAATGCCATGATCGCTCCGACAGAGATATCAGTTCCTGCACTGGATGCTACACAAAGTGTCATACCAACTGCTAAGATGATCAATTCACTGGATCGGTTGAAAATATCGACCAGATATCCATATAACACACCATTTTTAATTGAGATTTCAAAAAATGATGGGGATTTTATAAGGTTAAATAATAATACAAGTGCCAGACATACAATTGGCCAGAAGAGGCGATATGATGTCATCTTTTTTAATTTATCCATAATTATTTGTCACCTCCTGCGATTGCTTTCATTACATTTTCCTGTGATAATTCACTTTCTTCCAATTCTCCGACTTTCTCACCATCTCGTAAGATTCCCATGTGAGTCACGGTACGAAGCATTTCTTCTACTTCGGATGAAATAAATACAACAGACATTCCTTCATTTGCAAGTTTTACGACTAATTTCTGAATCTCTGTCTTTGTTCCAACATCAATACCTCTGGTTGGTTCATCAAGGATCAGGAAATCTGGTTCTGTCATCAGCCATCTTCCGAGGATTACTTTCTGCTGATTACCACCACTTAATGATTTGATCGGTGTTTCTCTGCTTGCTGTCTTAACCTGCAGCATCTTAATATACTTATCTGTCAACTCTTCCTGTTCTTTTCTGCTCATCAGTTTGAACATTCCTCGTTTTGCCTGAAGTGCCAAGATCATGTTTTCTCTTACAGAAAGATCTGCAATGATTCCTTCTACTTTACGATCTTCCGGACAATATGCCATTCCTTTATGCATTGCATCAATTGGTGCTTTGACATCTAATTTTTCTCCTTTGACATATAATTCTCCTCCATCTGGTTTATCTGCTCCATAAATCGCTCTTACAAGTTCGGAACGTCCAGATCCTAATAATCCAGATAATCCAACAACTTCTCCTTTATGGATCTTAATGTCAAATGGTTTGATCGTTCCTTTATGATAAAGACCTTTTGCTTCGATCACAACTTCGTCGCTTTGTTTCTTTGATGATGTTCCACTTCCTTTGATGTCTGCCAGATCATCAAATTCTTTTCCCATCATTGTTGCAACTAATTTAAATCTTGGAAGCTCTTCTGTCTTATATTCGCCTACAAAATGTCCATTTCTAAGTACTGTGATCCTGTCACAGACTGCATAGACCTGTTCCAAAAAGTGTGTTACAAATACGATCGCTGTTCCGCGTTTCTTTAGCATATTCATAACCTTAAATAATTTCTCAACTTCTCCTTCATCAAGACTTGATGTTGGTTCATCAAGGATCAATACTTTTGATTGAATGTCAACTGCTCTTGCGATCGCCACCATCTGCTGAATCGCTACGGAATAGTTTTCCAATTCCTGTGTGGCATCAATTTCTAATTCCAGATTATCAAGGATCTTCTGTGCCTGTGTATTCATCGTCTTCCAGTCGATCCTCCCCATTTTCATTGGTTCTCTTCCGATAAAGATATTTTCTGCTACCGTTAGATTCGGACACAGGTTTACTTCCTGATAAACGGTGCTGATTCCATTGTTTCCCGCTTCTTGAGGGGATGTGTTAATAATACTTTTTCCATCCATGATGATCTCACCTGTCTCAAATTCCTCAACTCCTGTAAGAACTTTGATCAGTGTAGATTTTCCTGCACCATTTTCTCCCATTAAGGCATGAATCTCTCCTTCTCTCAATGTAAGCTGTGCATCGGACAGTGCTTTCACTCCTGGGAATGTTTTATTAATATGTCGCATGGATAGAACTGTCTTCTTTTCATCACTCATGACAATTCTCCTTTCTTTTCATGATTTTTGAGCCGATTTTAATGAAAATGCCCTGATTTTTGGCATAAAAATTACAGGATAAGTCAGATTGTCCTGACCCAGAGCCTGCAATCTTTATTTGTAGTGCGATTGTTAATAGTTACATGTGTGTACTTAAGGGGATTTTCAACAATGTTTATTAATATGCACGTTTGTTAATAACTTCTTTTGTAGTATTATCTTTTGTAAATACCTGCTCATCTACATACTGGATCTTATCTACTTTTTCACCTTTCATGATCTTCTTAGCTAATTCAGCTACACGAGGTCCATGAAGTGGGTTACATTCAAATTCAGCATTGATCTCTCCAGACTGAACTTTCTTTAATGCTGCTTTGATCGCATCGAAAGAAATGATCGTTACGTCTTTACCAGGTGTTTTTCCTGCTGCTTTTAATGCATCGATTGCTCCGAATGCCATGTTATCATTCTGTGCTACTACAACATCAATGTCTTTGTTCTGTTTTAAGAAAGATTCCATAACTTCCTGACCTTTTGCCTGTGTAAATTCTCCTGTCTGAGAAGCAATGATCTTGAAGTTTTTCTGATCTTTGATTCCTTCTTTAAATCCTTTTGTACGTCCGATTTCTGCAGAAGAACCAATCGTTCCCTGTAATACAGCGATGTTTACGTCACCTTTTTCTTTTCCCTTTTCTTTAATTAACCATTCAGCCGCTTTCACACCTTCTTTTTTGAAGTCTGATCCAACCCATGCTGTGATCAGTGAATCATCAGAAGTTTTGATCTGACGGTCAACTGTGATAACTGGAATGTCAGCTTTCTTTGCTTCTTTTAAAACTGTTTCCCAACCTGTTTCTGTTACAGGTGCGATTGCGATCACATCAACACCCTGTGTGATAAATTCTCTGACCGCTTTTGTCTGATTTTCCTGTTTCTGCTGAGCATCTGCAAATGATAATTTAAATCCGTTCTTTGCTGTTAATTCAGATTTCATAGACTTTGTATTCGCTACACGCCAATCACTCTCAGCTCCAACCTGTGAAAATCCGATGTTGATCTCTGAAGTTTCCTTCTTTGAAGAACCACTGTCTTTCTTGTTTCCTCCACCACAACCAGTAAGCATTGTTCCGATCATCATTGTTGCAAGTAAACCTGCAGCCACCTTCTTAATACTTCTTCTCATTATGATTTCCTCCTTTTTCTTTTTTGATTTTTTCGTTTTCCTTAATTACAAGTTATATTTTACTTGAAATTGTATTTCTTTCAATGCAATTTCTTTTGCATTTGGTGGATTATTTTATGAAATTTTTATCTTGTCTGTTTAAAGTTTGATTTTTTTTGATAATGGTTTGAATTTTTTTGATTTTTGATTATTTTTTCTCTGCTTGTCTAGTCTTCGGTACAACTACGATCACCTTAGTTCCAATATCTGGTTCACTTTCAAGGATCAACCCATATTCTTCTCCATAATATAATTTAATCCGCCGATTTACATTTGCAATTCCAAACCCTGTTGTCCTGTTTACCCATATATCTTCATACATTTCTTTATTGATCTGAACTACCTGCTCAGGCTGCATACCAACTCCATTATCTTCAACGATCAGGAATATATTATTTTCATCATCTACACTGGAAATCTTTATCATTCCTTTTTCTCTTTGTTTTTTCAATCCATGATATAATGCATTTTCTACTAATGGCTGTAAAGTGATCTTTACAATATCATTTTTCTTGATCTCATCTGGGACATCAATAGAATATTCCATAATATCCCCGTATCTTAATTGTTGTATCTTTAAATAATTTTCAACATGCTCTAATTCTTCCCTGATCGTTATCTTATCTTCTCCGTGACTTAAACTTGTACGGAAAAAGCCAGACAAGGCAGCTACCATTTCTACCACTTTGTCATCCTGATGATCAATGGCAAGCCACATGATCGTGTCCAATGTATTATAAAGGAAATGTGGATTAATCTGCTCTTGTAGTAACTGCAGCTCTTTTTTTCGAAGATTTTGTTGTTCTACTTTTACATCTTCGATCAATCTCTCTACCTTTTGTGCCATATGTTCGAAATTATTTGTTAAGATCTGCAGCTCTTCTGTTGTATTTTGAGGTCCATGTACATCAAAATTTCCCTGCGCCACTTCCTTTGTCATCTCACATAACTGTCTGACTGGATAACTAATACTTTGCGAAATCAATTTCGATAATTTCCATGTTATCAGAGACAAAAACAGTACAGCGATCAATGTGATCGTGATCGTATGCATGATTTCTTTTTCCAGTTTTACACGCATACTCTCCATATTCCCAATCTCATAGTAAATGTATTCGGATACTTTTTCTTTAATGATCTCTGTAAATACATTCACATTTAATCTTAATCTCTGATTATTTTCCATATAATCGTTTTTTAGATCTGAGTGTTCAATTTCTTCAATGGAAATCTTCAGATTATCCAACAGTTTTCCTATCTGTCTCGTTCTTAATTTACTTTCATCTGTTACAGCATTTTTATTCAGTTTCTTTACCAGCTCCTTCGCTTCCTTAATCTCCTCATATGGTTTCATCGCATCAAAACTCTCTGCACCGATAACAATACGATACATTTTATAATCCATATCTTCTGAAAATGAGAAATTAAACTTGCTGGCTACTGATACGTTTTTTACTGCCTCATTATAGCTTTCATTAAAATTTATCATGATAACAAGAAGCGTGATAATCCCCACTAACGCAGGAATTATCACGACCATCCTTAACCATTTTAGTTTTTTTTCTATTGAGAACTGCCGAAATCGAGCAATAGATTCTCTCACATATTTTTTCATTACATCCTCCTTGATCTATATTCACTTGGAGTACATCCTTGCGTTTTTTTAAACAGGTAGCTAAAGTAATGTGGATCCTTATATCCCACTTCATAGCTGATCTGTGATGCCTTCATATCTGTAAAACAAAGCATTTCTTTTGCTTTATCCATTCTGACTGATGTCAAAAATTCCACAAAAGATTTCCCTGTTTCTTGTTTAAACGTTGTACTAAAATGACTGCTGCTTAATCCAACCTGATCTGCAACATCACTCAACGATAATGTTTCTTCTTGATAATTTTTCACAATAAATTCTTTTGCCTCCGTTATCAATGAAGAATGTTTCTTCCCTAATCTTTCATTTCGCATTCTGATCGCTTGTATGATAAGTTCTTCGATATACTCCGCTGCTTTCTCTCCTGTTGAAACTGCAGCGATCTGTTGTTTGTAATCCTTAAACGTGCGATCGATATTTGCTTTCTCAACTCCCATTTTCTCAACGAATTTCATAACACCTACCTGTATATTGATCAGCATATACTGACAAAACATAAAGGAATCCATATTAGATTTTCCTAATGTCTTGGTATACTCCTCTACAAATAAATGTACAGCTTCTTCTTTTCCATTTCTCAAAAACTCTTCCAGCGATTCTGAATTTACTTTGGTAAAATCTACTTGCTGCAGATCTTCTGCTCTTTCTATCTTTTCATTATCTAATTTATCAAAAAACACCGCTTCATTCCCAGAAGACTGATACTGGTATGCAAAAGCCTTGCTTGCACTGTCGTAAGATTCCGAAAGGTTATGTAATCGTTCCACTGCATGTCCAATCCCTGCAAACCATTGTAGTTCTTTCTCTTTTTTCATACGCTTTGTCAATGCTGCAACATAATCTTTTGCCACTTGTATGGTTTCCTCTGTATTCTGTGCCTTGATCATTAAAATATAGCCCTCTGTTACACGGTGAAAAACAATCATATTTTCAAACTGGCTGCTTACTTCTTCTACGATCGCATCTTCTTTGGTACGAAGATCATATACTGCCTCTGTATCATTCTCATTCTTTGAAAATATTTTAAATAACATAAAATTGTATGCCGGTGCCATAAGATCTATTCCAAGTTCATTCCCTTGTTCCATTAATTTAGATACAGATATCTTTCCGCGGATCAGATTCCCGAAAAATTGATATCTCATATTTTTCATTTGTGTTTTTATATTTTTTTGTAATTTTTTTATATCTTCTTCCTGTCTTTTTTTCTTATCAAGCTTTTGTTTTACTTTATTTAGTGCTTCTAATAACTGCTCACCAGTTACTGGTTTGGTCAGATAATCTGTTACACCGATCTTGATCGCTTCTTTTGCATAGTCAAACTCCCCATATCCAGAAAGTATGATGATCTGTATTTTGGGCATTTTTTTCTTTAAGATATCACTTAATTCAAGTCCATCCATAAATGGCATCTTGATATCTGTGATCACGATATCTGGATGTAGTTTTTCGATCATTGGAAGAGCCATCTCACCATCTGGTGCTTCTCCCGCAAATTCAAAACCATTTTCTTCCCATTTTACGTTATTCTTTATACTCTTACGAATGATCTTTTCATCTTCTACTAAAAATACTTTGATCATATTACCTTCCTCTTTCCTAAAATATTATTATACTCTCTTATAGAATTATATTCCAGAAATAAACAAGAATATATCCATACAAATAAAAAGGGGAAGGGGATATTGTATGGATATGATTCTTATTTTTTAATTTCAATCTATATTATTCTGTTTCAAATCGGTATGTTGTCACTGCTTCATACTCTTCGCCTTTTCTTAAGATAACTCTTGGCTTTTTCTCTATATTCATAGAATTAGGCAAGAATTGTGGTTCTAATGCAACACCATCTCTGTTCTCATATGGTTTTCCAAATTTACCATCACTTCCTCCTGCCAGAAAGTTTCCTGCATATAACTGCATGCATGGAAGTGTTGTTGTGATCGTTAATTTTCGTCCACTTTCTTTATCATATAAGACTGCCTGATCTTTCTCATCCTTTAACATAAAACAATGATCATAGCCTCCAACGAATCTCAACTGTTCATCATCATCATGAATCCGTTCTCCAATCTCATGAAAACTTTTAAAATCAAATGGTGTATTCTCTACATCCAAAAACTCACCTGTTGGAAGACCATTCTCATCTGCACATGCAATCTGATCTGATTTGATCATCAATTGATGATCATAGATCTTACTGTCTTTTGCTGAAAGATTAAAATAGGAATGATTGGCTATATTGATCAGTGTGTCTTGATCTGTCATTGCTTCATATTCCATCTTTAATTCATTTCCAGATAGACGATATACTATCTTTAAACAAAGACTTCCTGGAAATCCTTCTTCCATATCTGGAGAAAGATAGATAAAACGGATTCCATCTTCTAAAATCTCATAGTTAAAAATCTTCTGATTAAATCCATTTATACCACCATGAAGCGTATTCGGTCCGGAATTTACTGCAAGTTTATAGGTCTTTCCATTCAACTGAAACTCTCCATTTGCAATTCTGTTTGCAACACGTCCGATGATACATCCTAAAAATTTATCATCTTTATGACAATCTTCCACATCTTGATATCCAAGAACGACATCTCCATAATTTCCATCTCTGTCTTTTGTGAACACAGATAAAATATGACAACCAAGGTTACTCGTGATCACTTTTATCTCATCATTTTGTAATTCAAATAAGCAGACTCCATTTTGTCTTTTTTCGATCATTTTTACTTTCATCATTTTACAACACTTTCTTTTAAATTTTATCTGATATCTTTATTGATCCATTTTCATTATTTGCCTTGGCCATAGTAAGCATTTGCCCCATGTTTTCTGAAGAAATGTTTATCCTGCAGATATTGTGGTGCTGGCTTTGCTTCTGGATTTAAATGCTCGCAACGGTATGCCATCTTTGCGACTTCTTCTAAGACAACGGCATTATGAACTGCCTCGGCTGCATCAGCTCCCCATGTAAATGGTCCATGATTTGTACAAAGCACTCCTGGAACATAAACTGGATTCTTATCTTTAAATGTCTCAATGATCACCAATCCTGTATTCTTCTCATAGGCTTCTTCAATTTCTTCTTTTGTGAGGCTTCTTGCACATGGAATTTCTCCATAGAAGTAATCTGCATGTGTTGTTCCATAGCATGGAATACTTCTCCCCGCCTGTGCCCATGATGTTGCCCATGGGGAATGTGTATGTACAATTCCTCCTAAATCTTTGAATGCTTTATATAATTCAATATGCGTTGGTGTATCAGAAGATGGATTTAAATCTCCTTCCACTCTGTTTCCATCAAAATCCATGACAACCATATCTTCTGGAGAAAGTTTATCATAATCCACACCACTTGGTTTAATAACAAATAAACCACTTTCTCTATCAATTCCACTGACATTTCCCCATGTATATGTGATCAGACCTCTTTTAGGAAGTTCCATATTTGCTTCATAGACTTCTTTTTTTAATTGTTCTAACATCTTTCGTCTCCTTTTTACATGACATCAATTGCAACTCGTTCAAGTGCAAGACCTTTTTGATATTGTTTGATAAATTCATCAAAGCCTTCCACATCTTTTTCATCTGGAGCGATCGTTGTACCTTCTTCCCCTGCAAATACTTTGTCAGAAAGATAGGTATCAAGCATCTCATCTTCTGCTTTATCCAGCATATAGGCTGCAAGGATCGCCATTCCCCATGCACCACCTTCTCCAGCTGTTTTCATAACTGATACTGGTGCATTCACAGCTGCTGCCATGATCTTTTGTCCAACACCTTCTGTTTTGAATAATCCACCATGTCCCAGCATTTTATCAACTTTGACATCTTCTTCTTTCATCAAGATATCAAGCCCCGTCTTCAAAGCTCCAAGTGCTGTGTATAGATGAACTCTCATAAAGTTTGCAAGATTAAAATTACTATCTGGTTTTCTTACAAATAATGGCCTTCCTTCTTCAAATCCTGTGATATGTTCTCCTGAGAAATAGTTGTATGCAAGTAATCCACCACAATCCTTGTCACCTTCTAATGCTTTATTGTAAAGAGTTCCATAAAGCTGATCCATATCTACATCTTCCACACCAAAGTTCTGTGCAAATTCTTTAAATAAGTTGACCCATGCATTCAGATCTGATGTACAGTTATTACAATGTACCATACCCACAAGATCACCTGATGGCGTTGTGACAAGATCGATCTCATCATAAACTTTCTTTAATTCTTTCTCTAAAACGATCATTGCAAAAACACTTGTTCCTGCAGATACATTTCCTGTTTTTCTTGTCACGCTGTTTGTCGCAACCATTCCAGTTCCTGCATCTCCTTCTGGAGGACATAAAGGAATTCCAGCTTCCAGATTACCAGATGGATCTAATAATTTTGCTCCTTCTTCGCTTAAGATACCCGCTTTATCTCCAGCTATTAAAACTTTTGGTAAGATATTTTCTAATTTCCATCCAAATTTTTTATCTTTGATCAGGTCATCAAATGTCTTGATCATCGTCTGGTTATAATCTTTTGTCTCGATATCGATTGGGAACATTCCAGACGCTTCTCCAACACCGAGCACCTTTTCACCTGTTAATTTCCAATGGACATATCCTGCCAGTGTTGTCAGATAATCAATATCTTTTACATGTTCTTCTTCTTTTAAAATTGCCTGATACAGATGTGCGATACTCCATCTTTGAGGAATGTGATAAGAAAATGCCTCCGTTAATTTCTCAGAAGCTTCTTCTGTCATTGTATTTCTCCATGTTCGGAATGGCACTAACAATTCTCCATCTTTATCAAATGCCATATATCCATGCATCATCGCACTAAATCCGATACTTCCAACCTTAGTTAGTGTAATATCATATTTTTCTTTCACGTCGTTTACCAAGTTTTGGTAACTGTCTTGTAGTCCACTCCAGATGTCTTCTAATGTATAAGTCCATATATTATTCTCCAGACGATTTTCCCAGTCATGGCTTCCGGATGCGATCGGATGATGATCTTTGTCGATCAGTACAACTTTGATCCTTGTTGATCCAAATTCGATTCCCAATGCTGTTTTTCCATCTGTGATCATTTGCTTTGTTTCCATGGTACTACCTCCATTTTCTAACGATAAACTACTTCATTCCATCTTAATTCATTCTTTAATGTTCTAATATCTGTATTCTCGTCAATGACAACACTCTCAATTCCCATAGCCTCTGCCCATGCAACCATCTGATCTACACTAAGATCATAAGAAAATGCTGTATGATGTGCTCCACCAGCTAAGATCCATGCCTCTGCTCCTTTATAAAGATCTGGTTTCGGTGTCCAGAATGCCGTAGCTACTGGAAGCTCTGGCATTGGTTTTTCTGTCTTTTTACAATCCACTTTATTAATGATCAAACGGAAACGATGTCCAAGATCGATCAGAGAAGTGGCTATTCCTTCTCCTTCTTTTGCCGTAAATACAAGTCTTGCAGGGTCTTCACGATCTCCCATAGATAATGGATTTACTTTGATTGAAACAGGACCATCCGCGATCGTTGGGCATACTTCCAACATATGAGCTTCTAAGATACCCTCTTTTCCCGGAACAAAATTGTATGTATAATCTTCCATAAATGATGTTCCTTTGGCATCTTTCTTTCCTGCTGTCATAACTTTCATCAGTCGTACCATTGCTGCTGTCTTCCAGTCACCTTCTGCACCAAATCCATAACCTTTTTCCATTAATCTCTGAATCGCAAGTCCTGGAAGCTGTTTTAATCCACCAAGATCGCCAAAGTGTGTAACAACTGCCTGATAATCATGGTCTTTTAAGAATTTTTCCAGTCCGATCTCGATTCCTGCCTGTACCTCTACATGTTTCTTAAATTCGATCGGATCTCTGCCCTCTAATAAAAGATTGTATTTTTCATAATATAACTGTGTCAGTGCATCAATATCACCTTTGCTGACTGCATTGACATAATCTACAACCTCATTGACTGGATATGCATCGATCTCCCATCCAAATTTAATCTGTGCTTCGACTTTATCACCTTCTGTAACCGCAACATTTCTCATATTATCCGCAATCCTTACCACACGGATATTTTTACTTTCCACCATTCCGATTGCACTTCTCATCCAAGATGCGATCTTTTCTTTCACTTCTTTTGATTCATAATATCCAACAACAACTTCTCTTGGGATTCCCATTCTTGTTACGATATGTCCAAATTCCCTGTCACCATGTGCTGACTGGTTTTCATTCATAAAATCCATATCAATCGTGTCATATGGGATTTCTTCATTAAACTGTGTGTGAAGATGTAATAATGGTTTCTTAAATGCCTGTAATCCTGCGATCCATGATTTTGCTGGGGAGAATGTGTGCATCCATGTGATGACACCGGCACATTCTTCATCTGCATTTGCTTCTTCAAATGTTCTTCTGATCGAAGTACTATCAATTAATGTCGGTTTCCATACAACTTCAAATGGTAAGATACCACTTTCATTGAAATTCTGCACAATGATCTGTGCATGTTTTGCCACATGGCTTAAACATTCATCTCCATATAAATCCTGTGATCCTGTTGCAAACCAAAATTTGTAATTTTTTTTAAGTTCCATTTTTTGCCTCCCAGTTTTATATCTATTCTTGATTCCTATTTTTACATGAGTTTCCGATCACCAATTTCGGTTCGATCAAATACTCTGTTTTCATGTCTTTATCTGATCCACCTTGTATCTTTTCTAGCAACAACTGTCCTGCCATCTCGCCAAGTTTTTCCTGTGGATGAGCAATAGTCGTTAAAGAAAGTGGATGCTGATGTGCAAGCATTGAATTATCATATCCTGTAATCGACAAGTCTTCTGGAATTGAAACACCAATCTGATGCAATCCTCCAATGATTGAAAATGCGATCTGGTCATTGTAACAGACAACTGCATCCATCTTTCTTTGATCCTTTATCATCTGAACAACCGATGTTACTGGTTTCGTCTGACGATCTTCTGTATGAAACCAGACAACCATATCTGGATCATATTGATATCCTGCTTCCTGAAGTGCCATCACATAACCTTTATGTCGTTCTCTTCCTTGATGATCATCTGCTTTAAAAACTCCTACGATATGCTGATGTCCCATATCGATCAGATATTTTGTAAGCAGATAACCTCCTTTACAGTCGTCCATAAGAATGTGGGGTTTGTCTTTCATCTCCTCATAGACTCCGTGAATAAAAATGTAGGGAATTTCATATTTATCAAGATTCTCATAAAGTTTTGGATGTCTGCATACAATCTCACTTTTACTTGGCTCAATGATCAAGCCATCAATATCTTTTGTAAGAATATCTTCAAGACATGCTGTCTCTCCTCGTCTGCTATTTTCTGTTGTCTTAAAAATAATGCTGTATCCATCTTTGGAAAGGACACTGTTGATTCCTTGGATCAATCTAGGGAATATATAATCAGAAATATAGGTTGTAACCACTGCAATGTTCTTTGATTCCTTTTTATGAAGTGCCCGTTCTGTACAAAACGTTCCCTTTCCATGAACTGCAATGATATAACCTTCTTCTTCCAGAATTGACAGCGCCTTACGTACGGTATGGCGGCTAAGATCATATTCCTGTACTAGTTGATTCTCTGACGGCATCTTATCTCCCGGTTGATAGACACCAGATAAAATATCATTCTTCAGTGATTCCTTTAATGTGTGATATTTCATTTCTCCTTTGTTCTTTCCCATGCTTGACATCCTCCTTCCTTATGGTTCTTATTTTAAAACTTGTACGGTCCTCTTTACAAGTTGTTGTTTATGGTCGATATTAACAATATTTTCACTTTATTTCTATGCACTTTTAACAAAAACTATTTTTTCTATCATTCTGCTTTTCCTTTTCTACTATCTCATGCTATACTGACTATCAAGAAGGAGTAACATACGATTGGAGGATTTCATGAAAATTTTGTGTGTAACAAAATGCCCAACTGGAATGGTTCAAACCTATGTTGCGGCAGAGAAACTAGAACAGGCAGGTAAGAAACTTGGCGTTGACCTTTCTGTGGAAACACAGGGAGCTATGGGAATTCAAAATCAGTTTTCCCCTGAACAGATCGATGAAGCTGATTATATTGTGATTGCTGCTGATGTTGCGATCGACGAAGCTTCCCGCTTCGGTAATAAAAAGCTTTATGTCACATCTTTAGAAGATGCCATTGTTCATCCTGAGCAGATTTTAGAATCTCTGACAACCAAGTCATATTCTTATCAGGATGCAGCTGTATCGAATAAGAAGATTCTTGGTTAGAAAAAGCCATCACATTTATGATCTTAATGGTCACTAATGTGGTGGTTTTTTTCAAATATATGTGATGATCAGATCAAAATACAATTTGTAAATTACGTTTATTTATGTTAAACTAGAACATATATTCGAAAGGAACTGTTTGATATGGAAATCTCATCAAAAGATTTATCTTTAAATGAAAAATTGAAGATTTTAGCTGATGCAGCAAAATACGATGTCGCCTGTACTTCCAGTGGTTCTTCCCGCCGTGGAAAGAAAGGAATGCTCGGGAATACAGAGGCTGCTGGAATCTGTCATAGTTTTTCTTCGGATGGGCGCTGTGTGTCTTTGCTTAAGATCTTACTTAGCAATGAATGTATTTATGATTGTAAGTATTGTCTAAACCGAGTAAGTAATGACAGGGTTCGTACAACATTTACTCCGGACGAGATCTGTACACTTGTTGTGGAATTTTATCGAAGAAATTATATTGAAGGGTTATTTTTAAGCTCTGGAATCGTAAAGAGTCCGACTTATACGATGGAATTGATGTATCAGGCGATTTATCTGCTTCGTACAAAGTACCATTTTAATGGATATATCCATGTGAAAGCGATTCCTGGCACTTCGGATGAATTGATCACGAATATGGGATATCTTGTCGATCGTATGAGTGTGAATCTGGAACTTCCTACGATTGACGGGCTTAAGAAGCTGGCTCCTCATAAGAATCCGAAGAAACTTGTTGCTCCAATTCGTCAGATTCAGAATGGAATCGTGGATCATCGGTTGATGATCGGAAAAGATGCCTCTATGGAACGTTCTCAAAGTAATAAGTATTTGAAGCATACGATCTTTCAAGAGAATCCTTATCAGCGGATTCAGACTGGTTCTTCCCCATTGACACTTGCAGATCCTTCTCTTAAGAATACTTTACGTTTGCAAAATAATGGGAAACCAGCTTCTTTTGTTCCTGCCGGTCAAAGTACACAGATGATCATTGGTGCAACTGGGGAAAGTGATCTGCAGCTTTTATCGACAACGCAGAAATTATATCAGCAGTATGACTTGAAACGTGTGTTTTATTCTGCCTATGTTCCTTTGAATGAGGATTCTAATCTGCCAGCTCTTGGAACCGCACCGCCACTTCTTCGGGAACACCGTCTGTATCAGGCAGACTGGCTGCTACGGTTTTACGGATTTAAGGCAGATGAATTACTTTCTGCAGATCGGCCGAATTTTAATACGATGCTTGATCCAAAGTGTGACTGGGCGTTACGTCACCTTGATATTTATCCAGTTGAGATCAATCGTGCTTCTTATGATGTGTTGCTTCGTGTTCCTGGAATTGGGACAAAGTCTGCATTTCGTATTGTAAAGGCACGCAAACATGGAACTCTTAATTTTGAGCATTTGAAGAAAATGGGGATTGTATTAAAACGTGCGAAGTATTTTATCACCTGCAGCGGGAAGATGATGTATCGGATACCGATTGAGGAAGATTTTATTACCAGGCAGCTGATTGGTGAGGATGGAAAGCAAAATTGGGAGATCGATCATCCACAGACCTATCGACAGCTTTCTTTATTTGATGATTTTAATTTTCAATCTGAAGTCACTGTAGAAGATTCTTCGAAAACTTTGTTTGGACAGATGTAATTTTCGTTATTTTTTTATTCTGGAGGCTATTATGACTGTTTTTACCTGTGAAGATAATTTTGATGCGATGATGACTTGTGTTTATGAGGCCTGGGCATCAAGACTTGGTCATTCCAATATTAAATTGAAAACAGAACCGATTGGGAATCTGGAATTATTCTGTGATTATCGGCATGTGGATGCTGATCCGGAGAAAACTGCCAGTGTCGTTCGTTCTATCAAGAGTAAGATTTCTTATCAGGCTTATATTATGATCTATGAAGCTACAATGTCTGATGCCGAGGATAAATTAGATACGGTTTATCGTTTTATGGTTGCTGGATTCCATTATGGTGCTCATGTTGTGGATTTTCTTCAGGAACCTGTGGTTATGCGGATGTTTGAATTGAAACGTAAAGTTGGAAATGAAGCTCATTTTCATGTGGAATTTATCCGATTTGCGAATATGCCTGGAGATGTGTTGGTAAGTCATATTGAGCCAAAGAGTAATGTATTGACTCTGGTTGCACCACATTTTTCTGATCGTCTGCCTTCTGAAAACTGGATGATCATTGATGATAAACGCTTCATCGCTGTCGTTCATCCTGCAGATCAAGATTATTATTTAACAATACTTTCAAAAGAAGAAATAGACCGGCTGTCCATTCAGACAGACGATCCGTTTATTGATCTATGGAAAGACTTTTTCAATACGATTGGGATTAAAGAACGAGAAAATCATCAGTGTCAGAGGAATCTGATGCCTTTGTGGTATCGGAAACATATGACGGAATTTCAGTGATTTTCAGTTTTATAATGTTCTTGCAAAAGTCTCTGAAAAATCTTATTTGGATGATCTTTCTGAATGCATGGATGATATAAAAAATAATTATGAACAATTGGAAGATCTTGTATCCTGTGAAAATCCTAATTTTAAAAACGAATTAGATAACACCCCTAAACAGAGTCCACGGTAATATACCCCAAATACATATAGTGTTTCTGTGGCCAAATACTCGAAGAAGCCCCCTCTCATTACGAGAAGGGGGTCTTCTTTAAAATGCCACTGTGAAATTTCTCTATAATCCTTCTATCCTTCAATCAATGCCAACATATCTCTCATCCCGGCAGTATACAGTGCTTCCGCATACAGAATCCACCTTTGATTTACTGCCGTGACATACCGGTCCACCTGAACCCGTTTTTCTTTTGGCAGATTCATATTATAAAAGTTTTCTTCTTGACGGGAAACTTTCTCCAATGCATTACTGTACTCCTGACTCTCGACTTTCAGCTTCTCTTCCAAGTCATCCAATCTGCTATCCATTATCATTTCAAGCACATGAGCAACCGATCTATCTCTGTCAGAATCTTCCAATGCCCTTCTCAACTCTGACAACATGATTTTGTATGAAAATCCCATCGCCTGTCCCATATAAAAATAGTATTCTCTTTCTATCAGGTTCTTCTTGTTCTCCAGTTGCAACACCCTATTCAAGGCTTCATGCTCCTCTACCGTCAGAGCCATCTCCCCATCCAATCCCAAGACTTCTTTAATCTTAGGATTCTGACTCAACAACACCCTGATCTGCTCTTTGATACTCCGATACTCAGGATGCTTTGATTCTAAGTATTTACACACTTTTTCTTCGATTTTTTCATCAAGCAGCCCATCCTGCCATATGATATTTTCCCTTGTTCTCATATGTAAAACTCCTCTCTTGGTTATTTCACTGACGTACTATACCATTATTTCAGAATATAGCAATTCACCATACCTACCAAAAAAGGATGCTACAGACTGGTTAATTTACCTATCCTATTATTCCCTTGAAATCAATATAACCTTTTATGTTGTTATATGTATCTCGATATAAACAGAATGGTATATTAAGCTCACGCTCAATCGAATCAAGATAAGCATCAATCTCTGCAACAATTTCTTCATTAGTCATATTTCTAAACCGGAAGTGAAGTCCATTAGTCATCATGTCCTGAATATAGTGTTTCTTCTTTCCAACTGCGTGAATTCCGGTATCCAATGTTTTCTGAACATTAAATGTTATATCTCTAGTACTCATAGAAATTTCCACGAAACCGACTATCTGATTATACTTCCATATATTCTCTGGATACCGCCCCCTCATAATAATTCCAACCGTCTCTTCAGCACTCTCTGCTGAATGCCCCATCTCTATAGATTGTTCATACCATCCATTTTTCCACTTATTCCACCTTCGTTCAAATTCCTTTGGGAGCATTGAATATATTGGAATCTCATATATCATTTTTTCATCAGGACGCAACATAGTTCATTTCTCCTATTACACAGTACTTTTTTCCAGCAGTTCAATCATTCGATCAACAATCTGTCTAACTTCCTCTGGATGAGATAACTTCAGCAACGGATCATCCTCGCACAAAATCATTGACAATAAAGCACAACACAACTCATAATCTGCCTCTGGTATTCTTTTAAATTCACTTGCGTAATCTATCGGTTCCGAAATCATATAATCACCATAATTTTGTTTCAGATCGCCAAAACTCTCCAGAGCTTTATAATATGTGATAGCATATTCTGATTCTCTTACTGCTCGTAAAATCTCGCACTTCTTCTTATTGTCCACTTTTCATACCTCTTAGCTTACTAAACTCTCTGAATTTTATTTTATCACATTGTTCTCAAACTTGCACCGGGCAATCGTTAAAAGGTATGCAAACTCCTAGTCTGCAATCCTCCCATTCCTCATGATATTCTTTCAAATAAAATTTATTCAACTGATATTTTCAATAAACTCCCTATTTCAGGCCATTTCCGCAAGCACCTTTTCGTTTGTTCGTATCATATATTGAGTTACTAAATTCGTTGCGACTACGAAAATGATACAATTAAACGATGCACTCCCTTTTCTTTTCCTATAATTTAAGTCAAATTTTCTCTTATAAATTTAAAAAGAGACATCGCTTGGAATGATGTCTCTTTAATATGATTTTGATAAATAAGAAACCAATATATTCCTGTTTTTATGCAACAAGCGCATTGCTCTTAATGCTGTTTATTACATTCACAAATTTAATCTGTTCTTCACGCGTAAAAATCGTGCTAAACTTATACGGTCTATCAAACGGAGCTTTCATCAAATCTAAAACGTTGTTAATATATCCATTTTCAACAACATAATCAACTACTTGTTCAATAAAATAGATCTGTTCCGCATTAGGTCTTTCCTCTGCAATAAATGTTGAGAAAGATGCATAGGCTGCATCTCTATCCATTTTTGCAATCTTTCTAATCAATAAACCAAATCTTGCAATAAACGAATAAGCTGTACCCTACGAACAAATCTTGCCGTTACCGGTGCAACTGTCATCCCCGGCTCTTTTCCTTTTGGGTGTTCATCAAAAAATTGAAAATTTCTCATATAATCGAAAACATAAAATTCCCTCTTGTCTTCTCCTTCACCCAAAAGATTATTACATAAACGTGTACCGCGGCCTATCATCTGATCAAATTTAATTCGGCTATATACTTTCTTAGCAAATACTAGATTTGTTATTTCTGGTACATCCACTCCTGTCTCAAGCATATCTACAGTAACGGTAATAAATGGACATTCATCCGGCTTTTTGAAATCATCCAAATTTTTCTCTGCATATGGTTCATCACAAATAACAAGTTTACAAAAAGCCCCCTTATATTGTGGATACAATTTATCAAAACGCTCTACAATAAATTTAGCATGCCGTTTATTTTGCGCGAAAATTATCGTTTTTCCAACATGATTTCCATTTTTATGTTTAATTCCATTATTCATCAGATCTGAAATCATCTTATCAACAGTATCAATATTAAAAATATACTTATTGATATTTTCTGGTGGAATATGTTCTGGCATTCCTTCATCTTCACAAAACTCATCCTCATATTCTTCGCGCTCTTCCTCATCCAATTTTTCATATGTAATACCATCATCTGGAATTCGTGTTGCCGTTTCAATCAAGTAAAATGGCACTAATACATGATCTTTATTTATGGCTTCATCATACTCATATACATCTGTCGGCATATTATTCTTCATATCAAAAAACTCATATGTTGACTGATGTACTGTTTTCTTTGGTGTTGCTGTAAGCCCCAACAAACATGCATCAAAATATTCAAATATTGCTCTGTATTTGTTAAAAATGCTTCTATGTGCCTCATCAATTACAATTAAATCAAAATGACCTGGTGAAAAAAAACGTGATCCGTCAGAATTTTTCATAGTGTCAATTGCATTCAAAATCGTAGGATAAGTAGAAAATACAAACTTCGCATTACGATCTTCTTTATTTAATAACAAGTTACACATAGTCGTCTTTGGGATATATCGAGCAAATGCGTTCTTTGCTTGTTTAACAAGTTCTTTTCTATCTGCTAAGAATAAAACTCTTTCCATCTGCTGGCTTCTAGTCATTACATCCACAATGGAAGTTGCTGTTCGTGTTTACTGCAAACACTGCGGACATACCCATGCCCTTCTTCTGTCTTCCTTTGTACCTTATTCCCAGATTCCCCTGACAGTACATATATCCAGTATCCTTGCCTGTGAACAGAACTCCTCTATTCGTCCCGTTCTTGCAGGTCAATGCTGTGTTGACGAAAACAACATCAGATCCATCTTCCGTTCCTACCGGCTCCATTGGCAGGAACGTCTCCGTTCTGCCGGTCTGACACTTTTCAAACTTGCTTTGCTCGTAACAGGCTGCTTTTCCTGTTTCCGTAGGCAGTTTATGCAGATTAAAACCACCTGCAACAAACTTTTTCTTTTACCAACATAACCTTACACGACAGATACTTCCTGGTCCGTTATCCTTTAGAAAAAGGAGGAAAAATTAAATGAAACAGGAAAAACAGCAGGCGATTGCACTGATGCGCTATGGCGCAATCGCACCACTTATTGCCGGTCTGGATGAAGACTATCCAAGCAAGACCGCTTTTTACATGGAACTATCCACCAAAGGACTTGTCGGACCGGATGGCCGCGTGCATCACTATGCACCCTCAACCATCGAAAAATGGTATCTGGATTATCAGAACCACGGGTTTGATGCCCTTATCCCGAAAGGACGCTCTGATGCAGGTATGAGCCGTAAACTTGATGATGAATTGCAGGAACGGATCCGGTATTTTAAAACGAATTATCCACGCATGTCGGCGGCAGCCATTTACAGACAGCTCAAAAATGATGGTTTCATCATAAACGGACAGGTTTCCGAATCCACAGTCTGCCGCTTCGTCAACCAGCTCCAGATCGAACTGCGGCAGACTCCAAACCGGGATATGCGCCGTTATGAACGCCCGCATATCAATGAGGTGTGGTGCGGCGACAGCAGTATCGGACCACACCTTACTGATGCAGATGGCAAAAAACACCGTATTTACATCATTGCCCTGATTGATGATGCCAGCCGTTTTATTACCGGGATTGACGTCTTCTACAATGATAACTTCATCAATCTGATGTCCGTCATGAAATCAGCCGTATCAAAGTATGGCCGGCCAAAGGTACTGAACTTTGACAATGGAAAATCTTATAAAAACAAGCAGATGGAACTCCTTGCTGCCAGGATCGGTACAACACTCAGCTACTGCCAGCCATATACCCCAACTTCAAAAGCCAAAATCGAGCGCTGGTTCCGTACATTAAAAGACCAGTGGATGGCTGGCCTTGATATGCGTGATTTCCGCTCGCTGGATGAACTGCGCGGAAGCCTGTATGCTTATGTGCAAAGCTATAACCTGGCACCTCATTCTTCCCTGCGCGGCATGTCACCACAGGATCGTTTCTTCTCTGAGCCAGATCATATCCGCTGTCTTACGCAGGATAATATCGACTAAGACTTCCTTCTGGAGATTGAACGGCGTGTTTCGGCAGACAGTGTCATCGTCATTGACCAGATCGAATATGAAGTGGACTGCCGGTTCGCACGCCAGCGGATCCGGCTCAGGTAAGTCTACCTTTACAAACAGAATCAAAGCTTATTTTGGGGATGACGTGGCGGTTTTATACCACGACAATTACTATCGCTGTCAGGATGGTGTCCCGTTCGAGCAAAGAGTGACGGTAAACTACGATCATCCGGATTCTCTGGAGACCGACCTTCTGATCGAGCATTTGAAGGAACTGAAAGCGGGAAGATCCATTGACAGTCCGGTCTATGACTACAGCCAGCACAATCGTTCCCACGAAACAGTCCGGATCGACCCGAAGCCGATCATCATTGTAGAGGGAATCCTGTTTCTGGCCGATGAACGCCTGCGCAGCCTGCTGGATATCAAGGTTTATGTGGAAGCAGACTCGGATGAACGAATCCTGCGCCGTATCTCCAGAGATGTATCGGAGCGCGGACGTGATCTGAATGGCATCATCGAACAGTATCTGACCACGGTAAAGCCGATGCATTATCTCTATGTAGAACCGACCCGTTCCAAGGCAGATGTGGTCATCAACAGTGGTAAGAATGATGTGGAGTTTGATCTGTTTGTGTCAAAAATCGGTCAGCTTCTGGAAGAACGAGAGAAAGAAAATTAAAAAAGTACAAACTTTTAGTTGTGGCCCTTCTCCTTTTCTGATATAATAAGTCCGGATTTTAAACTTCTGCCGTGATAAAATGTGAAACTGTCGCGAATGAGGCTAAAAGGAGGAATTACAAATGAAAGAAAAGAAAAAACGGGCCAAACGTCTGCCCACCTTTGCGGAATCGATCACACCGATCATCGCAATGCTTCTGATCCTTACCATTGGAAAGGGCGTGTTCGGCTACAGCACGGAGCCGCTCCTGATCATGGTAGCAGCAATCGCGGCATTTATCGCGTTCCGTGTGGGTGTTACCTGGGATGAGATGATGGATGAGATCTGTACCAAGATTGCAAAAGGTATGCCGGCAATTCTGATTCTGGTATGCGTTGGCGCTATGGTTGGTACCTGGATGGCAGCTGGTACCATTCCGATGATGATTTACTATGGTGTTCAGATTGTAAACCCGAAATTCATGCTGGTTACAGCATTTCTGATCGAGGCTGTTGTATCGGTTGTTACCGGTACTTCCTGGGGTTCTGTCGCAACCATGGGGGTTGCCCTGATGGGAATTGCAAGTGCTCTGGGTGTGTCTCTTCCGGCTACCGCAGGTGCATGTATCGCAGGTTCCTACTTCGGTGATAAGATGTCTCCGCTGTCTGATACCACGAACCTGGCTCCGATCGCGGCAGGCAGCACACTGTATGAGCATATCGGACATATGTTTTACACCACCGTTCCGGCAACCATCGTTTCTCTGGTGGTATATGCCATTGTTGGTATGAACGCAGATGTAAGTGCAGATATCACCTCTGATACTGTTACTACCTTATTGAGCCAGCTTTCTTCCATGTACAGCTGGAACCTACTGCTCATCATTCCGGTGCTAATCGTGCTGGGAGGTTCCCTGTTTCAGAAGCCAACCATTCCGGTTATGCTTCTTTCCACCTTTGTAGCTGGCATAGAGGGTGTTTTCATTCAGCATGTAGCAATGGGTGATGTGTTAAAGGCAACGGTAAACGGCTTTAGTGTATCTATGATCCATCGCGCAGGCTTCGACACCGAGACTTGTTCCGAGGCGGTTACCAAGCTGTTAAACCGTGGTGGTATGAACGGCATTATGAGTACCACACTTCTGGTATTCTGTGCATTCTGTTTTGCAGGCATCATGAGCCGGGCCGGCTGTCTGGATGTTGTACTTCAGAAGATTTTAAGCGTGGCAAAGAGTACCGGCGCACTGATTACCGCAACGGTGGCAGCCTGCATTACCATGGCACTGACTACCGGTAACTCTTATCTTTCCATTCTGATTCCTGGAGAGATGTTCCGTGACGCTTATAAAGAGCGCGGACTTGCGGCAAAGAACCTGTCCAGAACCCTTGAGGATGCCGGTACTGTAGTGGTGCCGCTGATTCCGTGGTCCGCAGCAGCTGCCTATATGGCATCTACCCTTGGTGTAGAGACCCTGGATTACCTTCCGTGGGCAATCCTGTGCTACACTGGCTGGATTTTTGCAATCATCTGGGGCTTTACCGGATTCGGTATCGCAAAGCTTGCTGATGAGAAGAAAAAGGAGAACTAAATACGAAAGTCTTGTTCCACCGGGATTCCTGATTCCGGTGGAATTTTTGAAGAATAAAGAAAAGGCAGGAGAATAGACATTATGATCAAGTTACTGAAAAACGCGAATGTTTACGCACCAGAGAAATTGGGAAAAAAAGATATCCTCATTGAGGGAGAGAAAATCCTTCTGATGCAGGATTCTATCGAAGGCTATGAGGGACTCCCGGGAGTGGAGACTTATGACCTGGAGGGAAAAATCGTTGTTCCGGCTTACATTGACATGCATGTGCATATCACCGGAGGCGGTGGAGAGCAGGGACCGGCATCCCGTGTACCGGAGTCTCAGCTCAGCGAATTTTTAAAAAACGGTATTACCACCGTGGTTGGCCTTCTGGGTACAGATGGCGTAACCCGCAGTGTAGAGAATCTAGTAGCAAAGGCCCGTGCCCTGACCGAGGAAGGCATGACCGTGTATACACTGACCAGCTCCTACGGTTACCCGCCGACCACCCTGACCGGAAGCGTAGAGCGCGATATCATCCTGGTTCCGCCTATGATCGGTGTGAAGGTAGCTGTATCTGACCACAGAAGCTCCAATCCGGGCGGGGAAGAGCTGATCGCCCTGGCTACCGCAGCCCGCAGAGCCGGTCTGCTCAGCAACACACCGGGGCTGGTGACTATGCATATGGGTGACGGAGAGGGAAGACTGGATCCGGTATTCTATGTTCTGGATCATTCCGATGTTCCGGCCAAGAACCTGCTACCGACCCATATTTTACGTAATCCGGGCCTGATTGATGCCGGTGCGGATCTGGTACGCCGCGGCGGTTACATTGACTGCACCGCCGGTGCCGATGATGTAGAAGTAGAATCTGATGCCATGAAGCTTTACGAGCTCTTACACCGCGAAGGCGTGAAACTGGATCATGTCACCATATCCAGTGACGCATTCGGAAGCCAGCCACGCTTCAACGAGGAGGGCGAGTGCATCGGCCTGACATACGCATCTCCGAAGTATCTGCACCGCACCATTCAGATCCTGGTAAGAGAGGGTATGCCGCTGGAAGCTGCCTTACAGCTTCTGACCAGCACTCCGGCAGTGCTCCTTGGTCAGGAAGGAGTCAAGGGCTGTGTAGCAGAGGGCGCAGACGCAGATCTTCTGGTACTGGATGAAAATCTCGACATCAACAGCCTGTTTGCCCGTGGCCAGGTGGCTGTGTGGGAGCAGGAAGTGAAGATGAAAGGCAGATTTGAGCAGTAATGTTTTTATGATATGAATTGAAAGAAGCGAAGACCATCATGGTTGATAGGTTTTCGCTTCTTTTTATTTATTCTGATATAATTAAATTGACGATGATACGATTAAAAGATATAACGAAATACAGATGAAAACCAGAATCATAGAAGATGGGTAAAAAAATATGAGAGAATATGATTATCGTCAAAAATGGACAAAACTGTTGACCCCGGAAATTGTATCTATGCTTACACCTTAATTTCCAGCCTGGAATAGCCCTAAAAGCATCTCAGACTGACCGGAATCAAAGATGCAATCTCTGCTGCATTTCCCAAAACGGAGCAACAGCGCTGCATTGTTCATATGGTGAGAAATACCCTTAAATATGTTGCAAACAAGGATATGAAAACCTTTGCCAAAGACTTAAAAACGATCTACACAGCTGCAAACGAGGAATCTGCCAGAAAACAGCTGGAGGCAGTAACCAGGAAATGGTCAGGACAATATCCAAGTGCTATGAATCGATGGAATGATAACTGGGATGCAATCTCCCCAATTTTCAAATTTTCCAAAGAGGTACGTACTGCGTTTTATACCACAAATGCCATTGAATCACTGAATTCGTGCTATCGTAGATTGAACAAGCAGAGAAGCGTATTCCCAAGCTCACAGGCACTGATGAAGGCACTATACTTAGGAACTTTTGAGATAGCAAAAAAATGGACAATGCCAATCCGGAATTGGGGCAAAGTACGTGGTGAACTGGAAATCATGTACCCGGATCGGTTAATATAGCAATAAAAGTTGGACGGTCAAGAGTAAATATACGCCCAGATTTCTCTGGGCGCTCTTGACATACCAATTTAAATTTGCTATTAAATAAACAATGGCTTAACCACAGAAATCTGCTGTTAAGCCGCATCAATTATCATAGAAGATCTGAATTTACAGAAAAAATTTCACACCGTCACCGATGATGTAGACTGATAACAGTCAAAGCCATCGGTTTTCTTTATCCAAATATTCTGGACACTCTGTCATATATATTTGCCGGATCTTCAAGGCGCATCAAAACAAGCATGCTCATGCATTGGCAGAGATAATCGATGCTTTCGAACCTTCTGAATGTCACGGCCTGCGCCTGTTTCCGCTATCAAATGGCAATCAGATCTTTCCAGGTTGCAGCATCACATACCCCATCCTGTTACATTTTTCTGGATTTTTTGTACTGATTCAGAACATAAATGATATTGCTACCGGTCTTTATGTCTAGATTCAAAGCTTTACCATTCTTTCTCTTAAAAGCTCTGGCAATCAGAATTTTCATTATTAATTTGGATAATACCCACATGCGCATAGATTCCCTTGCCCCTGTGGATACATTCCTTATATTTTTCATAAAAATAAGTGGAGTGATTATCATTGCACTCCACTTAAAACCTAATCGATTTGATCATAATATATCTATGCTTAATAAGCCTATTTTACATTATTCCTCTTGATCATTTTCCGTAAAAGTTGTTTCTTTAGACATCAAATCATTCAAATACATCTCAAATCTTGGTCGGCAAATCATGAAACGATTGCCAAATTTCAATGAATAGCTGCCATCATTGTTTTCTGCCATTCGCCTTAATTGTTTTATACCAATTCCAAAATAAACACTTGCTTCCTTTATAGTAAGCATATATTTTTCTCCAGTTCGAATGTCAATGCATTTACTCATAGTCATAGATCAGTACCTCCTATTCTTTTTCGCACTAAAATCTATCACTCTATTTTCTCCAAAAGTCAAGTCTAAATATCATTTAACGATTATCCACATTTTCAGTTTTTTCGTTTCTTCATTCGTAGTTTTTCCGTAGTTTCAAACCATGATGAGAGTCAAATAATTTCCCATTCTGTCCCCATTCCAGTTCATTCTGTCTGATATTCCATAGTCCTGCCGTGGCAGATGAATAACACTTTTATCTTGCTCATTTTATCTCCTTATATCTTCTCAAAGCCTTGTAAATACTGGCTTTCCAGCATTCATACACGTCTCTTTGAAATCATATTCTACCTCCAAGGGGACGCAACATGATATTGTTAGTATATCACGTTGTCTCCACCTCGAACATCTCCTTTTTTTATTTTTTCATCTTTGTCTTTTTATATTGCACTAAGTGTATCTATAAATCGTTCAAATCTTTCTTGATCTGCACACGGTTTCCGTTCCACAACAGATATTCTGCATTGGAACTATCGCTCAGAGGCTAAAATACAGTGAGCAAATGCAAAAAAAACAGCTATAAGACTCCATTTTTAAAATCTTATAGCTTTGCTATACATGATATTAAGTTGTTATTCAATATTTGGATTTCCAACGGATTAGCCGTTTGTTGTTAAATTTCTTACATCTTTCCACCATAAACAGGGAAAATTCCACTGTCACCATAGCTCTTAATTTTTTTAAAATTCTTTAACAGTTCCATGTCTTCAGCACTAATTTGAAAATCTAATTGGGCATTACTCTTCATATGTTCAGGATTACCTGTTTTTGGCAAAGAAATTGCACCAAGCTGAAGCGTATATCTAATGCAGAGCTGTGGAATTTTCACTCCATTATTCAATACAATACTTCTATCAAACATTTCATTCACTTTCCTATTGTAATTTCCCATATTCTTCATCACTTACCGGTTCAAGCCATTCATTAGAACCATTTTCGCTCGGAACCTCTATTGCCAGATGAGAAAACCATTCATCCGGTGCAGCACCATGCCAGTGTTTAACACCTGTAGGAATATTAATGCAGTCACCTGGCTTCATTTCTATAGCTTCGTTGCCTTCCTCCTGATAATATCCTCTTCCGGCAACACATACCAGAATCTGTCCCCCGCCACTTTTCGCATGATGAATATGCCAGTTATTTCTGCATCCAGGTTCGAATGTCACATTGAAAATTCCAACCTGAGAAGTGGAAATCGGTGCAAGAAAACTTCTGCCAGAAAAATACTGTGCAAACCCATCATTTGGTGCACCGATTGGAAATACCATCTCTTTTGCATGCGCACGCATTGCATCCTCTTTGTATGGTAAATCTCCTTCTCCTGCCTCCCACACTTCCTTTGCAAGATTGAAAACAGCCCATGCTTTTGGCCAACCTGCATAGAATGCGACATGTGTGATCACTGCAGCAATCTCTTTTTGTGTTACACCATGATTTTTTGCATTTTGAAGATGATATTTTAAAGAAGAATCCGTAATTCCGGAAGCCATCAGAGCAACCACTGTGATGATACTTCTTGTCTTTACATCGATATCCTGGTTATTCCAGTTTTCGCCGAAAAGCACATCATCGTTAAAATGTGCAAACTCTGGTGCAAATTCACCAAGTGCATTTCTTCCTGCTGTCTGTATTATTTTTCCCATTTTCTGTATACCTCCATAATACTGTTGTTTATAAAGAGTTTATCCAAGCACTGATTTCCTGTTTTGTTCCATGATTTAACAGTCTGCCCTCTGTAATAACTGCATCTGGTGCAGATGGCTGCAATTCTTTCACAGTGTTCCCGAATCCACTTCCTCCGGATGTTGCAAAAAGCACAATCTTTTTACCACTGAAATCGTAAGCTTCTAAAAATGTATTGATGATTGTCGGAGCCACATACCACCAGATTGGGAATCCCAGAAGGATCTCGTCATAAGAACTCATATCCATCTCTTTTTTCATAATCGCCGGTCTGTATTTCTTATCACTCATTTCCACACTGCTTCGGGATTTTTTATTCATCCAGTCAAGATCAGCCTTTGTATATGGAACTTTCGGCTCAATCTCAAATAAATCCGCCTTTACTTCCTCTGCAATCATTTCTGCTACTTTTTTCGTTGTTCCGCTTGCACTGAAAAATGCCACTAATTTTTTACTCATAATAAAAAGCCCCTTTCTTTACGTATTTTTCACAAAAAAAAAATAGATGTATAAGATTTACATTCATCTTACACATCTATTTTAAGCTCTATCGCTTCATTATGTCTAATGCTTATTTTGAATTTTATTTTATGCCTGAAAAGCATTAATCTCCTCGATCATTTTACGGACTGCCAAAGAATATGGAATATTCCGTCGCCAAGCAATCACCGTACTGGTCGTGATTTCAGGAGAAATTCTTCGCTGCACAAGAATATCCTCTCGCCAATACTTTGCAGCACCCTCAATTGAAATTGGATACCCCAGTCCATTTGCCGCCATAACTCCGGCATTCGTTCCAAGATTACTCGTAAAAGCAATCTGTAATTTTGAAAAGTCTTTCCCAAACCAGTTGGCAAGTTCACTTTGAACGTTCATTCTTTCCGGCAGGATCAAGGGCTTTCCAATAAGATCTTCTTTTTTTATAAACTCTTTTTCTGCCAGCGGATCATCCGGCCGCATTCCGACACACCAGTGATCGCAATCTGTGATCCGGATATAATCCAGCCCTTCGGTGTCCACCGGCTCCATGAACAATGCAATATCTACAAGCCCTTTGTTCATCATCTCATACACTACATCTGCTGTTGCAGTATGCAATACAATCTGAACCAGCGGATATTTTTCTTTATATATTTTACATATCTTCGCCAATGTCTCCACTGCTGCAAATTCACCGCATCCAATGGTTATCGTACTCTCTACAACCTCTTCTTTTCCTTTCAGTTCCTCAAGCGTCCTTTCCTCAAGATTAAGAATCTCCAGAGCACGCCTTTTTAATAGAATCCCCTCATCAGTAAGCGAAATTTTCTTCCCACTTCGAATAAATAATGTTATTCCCAGGTCCTCTTCAAATGCCGCCATTTGTCTGGAAAGTGTTGGCTGGGTAATATGCAATTGTTCTGCTGCTTTTGTAAAGCTCTGTTCTTTTGCTACTGTCAAAAAATAGCGTAATAATCTTAATTCCATATCTTTATATTCCTACAAATTTTTCTTGTAACCATTCTATCATGTTGCATCCCAAACATCATCTATATTTACATGTAATATCTGCACAAAATACCGTGGGTTATTTTCGCATAATATCATCCGCAAAAGGTGTAAAAATGGATTACAAATCAACTGCATACCACATCACATTTTTCCAACTTGTCATATCGTACTATCCCCTTTTACTTTTAATACGTAATCCTAAAATAATCCAAATATGCTTTATATTTATCTTGTGCTGTCAGACAGGTATCTGTCAGATATCCTTTTTCGTTGTCCCATTCCTTCAATCCACGATAATAGAACATCTGCAAATTGTCCTCAATGATGAACGGAACAATATTGTATTTCAGGCACTCCTTAAACATGATCAATCTGCCCACACGACCGTTTCCATCTTGGAATGGGTGAATCCGCTCAAACTTCACATGGAAGTCCAGAATATCCTCAAAGGTCTTTTCTTCTTTGGTGCTGTATTCCGTCAGCAAGGCTTTCATTTTATCGGCAACTTTTTCCGGAAGGGCTGTATCCCTGCCGCCAACTTCATTCGGAAGTTTCTTATAATCACCAACAGCAAACCAATCTTTTCTGGAATCGCTGGTGCCATTCTTCAAAACCAAGTGAAGTTCTTTGATGAACTTCTCCGTCAAAGCTGCCTTTGCATCATCAATAATCATGTCTATGCAACGGAAGTGATTTGCTATTTCAGCAACTAAAAGGTATTTCATCTACAATCCTCCATCACAAACCATAACCCAAATTCAAAACATACTAATCTACTAACTAATATATCACATTATCGGCAAAAACATCATCAGTTTTACCCATAGTACCATTTTTTAGCCGATATAACGACTGTTTCCTTATTACTTCTGATAATATCGACAATAATTTATCAACCTGAATTGGCTTTGCTATATGTCCATTCATTCCGGCTGCAATAGCATCTCTCTTATCTTCTTCAAATGCATTTGCTGTCATTGCAATAATCGGTATACTCGCTTTATCCTTATCTGACAATCTTGTCTTATTGCTTTATCCTTCAACTTATCTGCATTTCCTGTAAGAAATGATCCATATGCTCTTCCAGTAGTTTTATCACATGGCTCTTGTCTTCTGCTCCATCATATATGCTGTAAAGCAAAAAAATAGGTCCATAAAAATCAAGTGCTGTCTGGCTTTTCCTGCGTCGCCTAGCATTCCTGAAAACAAAGCTTCCATATATGTTAATGGTCCGCTTGCAAGATAATTCTGATATAGCTGTGCCATCTGTGGTTCCCTGTACTGTTCCAATGTCAACATCTTACGAAAACAGCTTGAAAACTCTTCCTCTGTCCAATGAAGAAACTGCACCTTTGTGAACTGCTTGATCTTGTCAAATGCCATTTCTTTATACTCAGCTGTAACCTTTTCCAGATCACCCTCCGGCATTTCATACTGCTTGCTCTCTCAATATCCAATTCCTTCATTTTTCAATAATACTGTCTAATATCTCCTGCTTGCTTTTATAATGCTTATACAATGCAGCCTTAGTCACTCCAAGTTTTGAAGCAATATCATTCATGGATGTTCCCATATATCCACTCTGTGCAAATAACTTCAGGGCTTCTTCCAATATTTTTTCCTTTGTGTTCTTTTCTTTACTTTCCATATCTATCTCCTAATTTGAATCTGTTACAAAGTTACCGTTTGGTTACTTTTATTATGGTTACCTGTCCTGTGACACTATTTCCATGAATCCACTGTAATGCAACCAAATCGGAGTTCTTATAACAGTTATCGTCCGCCTTCCCCCTTTGACAGCAAGGTAACAATATAATAAATAATTCCAAATACAGCTATACTTCCCATCATAATACCGATCATCTGATTTACACTTACCACATTTCCATGAAATACCGGATTGCAATCAAGAGTTCTTTTTATTACATCAACCATTTCACCAGAATAATGTTTTCTCTCCATCTCTCTGAATACTCCGTGAAGCATATGATTCTTAATCAATGAAGTGGCATATGTACTCGGAAGATAAGACAGTGCCTTCTGAAGACCTGAACCAAAATTTGAAATCGGCATATAAGCACCACATATAAAACCATATCCTGCGCTGACAATTGTACCTACAGCCGAAAGCTGTCCCTGTGTTGTTAATGGAAAGCTAACGATACTTGAAAGCGTACTTCCAAACAGAACGAGCAATATCATATCAAATAGAACCCATAATACATCTGCTGCATTCATATACCATCCCATTTTAAGTAAATATCCCAGGCATAATACAAACGCAAGTCCATTGACCATCAAAGAATTAGCAACTGTTGACAGAAAATATCCCAAATAAATTTTTCCACTGCTGATAGGTGAAACATCAAAGTCCTTCCTTGTTCCATTTGCCTTGTCCTGCACCATAGTCAAATTCACACAAAATGTTACAGTAATACAACTTACTGCCATAAGTGATGCTGTCAGCTGTGCTGCTACTGTTCCATTAATGAGCTTATCCGAAATTGTGATCACATCCGGAATCGCTGCTGTAAAAGAATCTCTGAAAACCTTTGCAAGAAACGTAGCATACAGAACAATCAGAATGACGGGTGTGATCATTGATGTAAACAACATCCCTTTATCTTTAAAAAACAGTTTCCTATTCCTGTTCATTAACGCCAATACTGTTCTCATTAATGCTCACCTCCAAGCTTCTTCCCTGTGACTGCAAGAAATACATCATCCATACCGCCTTTTACTACTTCATAATCCATGAATAGGTCCTGATGCTCTACAATAAGCTTCGTAGCTTCCTTCGTATTTCTTACTTTTATCTGATATCCGTCACGTATTTTTTTATATTCTCTGTTCAATGACTTTATTTCATCTTCGGAAACACCATAAACAGACACTATATCCTGTACATAATCATTCTTAAGTTCAAACGGTGTACCTTCTGCTGCAACACTTCCTTTGTCAAGAATCACAACATAACCAGCATTGGCAGCCTCTTCCATATAATGTGTAGTCAAAAATACTGTCATATTTTCTGTTTTCTGAAGCTTCTCGATAACATTCCAGATTAACTGTCTTGTCTGTGGATCAAGCCCTGTGGTAGGCTCGTCAAGAATCAAAATTTCCGGTCTGTGCAATAATGCACGGGCAATATCAATTCTTCTTCTCTGACCTCCCGACAGCTTACCTACAGGTCTGTTTAAAAACTCGTCAAAATCCAGAATCTCGACCAGCTCCTGTAATCTCTTATCAAAGGCATTTCCTGTAATGCCATACAAAGCAGCCCTGCTCATTAGGTTTTCTTTCACCGTTAGCGGTTTATCAAGTACGCTATCCTGAAATACAACACCAAGCATCCTTTTTGTCTGTGTGCCGGCTTTGTCAGTTTCTATTCCGTTTACCTGAACCGTTCCACTGTCTTTTTTCAGCAGTCCACAAAGAATAGAAATGGTTGTACTTTTCCCTGCACCGTTTACTCCAAGAAAAGCAAACAATTCTCCTTTTTTCACACGAAAGCTCAAATCATTTACCGCTTTTACTTCGCCAAAGCTTTTATTCAGATGGCTGATTTTAATTATATCTGATTCCATATATTCTCCTTTTGTTTTCATTTTTTTAAATGCCACAGTATATATTAGATTTACCTTTACTATTCTTACATTCATTTTCATCTACAAAATATCCTTCTGGTGTCGCATACTCTCCTGTAATTCCATTTAAATATCCGGGAATCAGCTCTTTACACAGAAAGAAAGATGCATCCTGGACGATGCACATCCCAAAAACTTTCTCTTACCAGATTTTCTACTTTCTGATGTTCTTTTTTCTCTAAACGAATCTCAATATTACTTTTTTCCATTTCTTTTATGTCCTTTCTTAAAAATAAAAACCGATAATCCTAATTTTTCAGTATCAGAATTAACGGCTCTGCGTCTTAAGCGTCTGGCTCTTATATTACTGTTTCATTTCTTCTACTATTTTATCTAGCATCTGTTCAAACTGACATTTTGCTTTCGCCTTATCTGCTGCACCATCATACACGCTATAATAGAAAAACATATTTGCATAAAATTTAACTGCATTCTCCTCTGGATCTTTTATTTTCATATTTTTGAACAGATCCTTCACGTATCCTGCCGGTCCAGATACCAGATATTGCTGATATAATTTCTGCATTCCTTCACTACGAAACTGTTCTATTGTCAGCATCTTCCGAAACGATGATGCAAAATCATCCTCTGTCCAGTATTCAAACATAGACTTACTGTATTCCACAAAATCATCAAATGATACGTTCTGGTATTCTTCCGGTGTCTTTTCAATACTCTCTTCCGGCACTTCATTCTCTCTGGCCTGTTCGCTGTCCTGCTGTTCCATTCGCTTTACAATACTGTCAAAAATATCTCTTTTGCTTTTATAATGACGGTACAACGCGCCTTTTGTCATATCAAGCTCTCCTGCTATCTGGCTGACTGAGACAGCCTCATAACCATCTCTGGCAAACAGATGCAGCGCTACAATTAATATCTCTTTTTATAAATCAGAAGTTCTAGATTTTCACCATCTTTTTCATATGTACATATGATGATAAAATCCATGTCTGCCAGAATACCAAAACACCGGTCTCCTCCGTCATCTTTATCATATCGATAAATCTGCAGTCTGAAAAGCAACCTGCTGTTGCCATAATCTATCTATTTCCTTCCAATCCAGACATCTCACAAAGCTTTCATCTGGAAATTCCACCTGCTTGTTCCACGGACGATCATATACAGCTACTTTACAATCTTTAAAATGCTGCATATGCTCAAACGCAGCTGGTGAATCTTCGATTGCAAAATCAAAATGCATGCAATAAAGTTCTTCTAATGTCAGATTGTAGGTATGATCCTGTTTGAACATTTCTCGTCCATATTTATCAACAAAATAAATAGGAAGCCTATTTAAGTGATGTTCATCCAACCATCTTCTAGATGGTTCATAAGAATCAAATGGTCTTCCTGTGACAACAAAAACCTCATGTCCTTCATCAACCCATTTGTTGATCACTTCTGAAGCTCCCGGTGTTTCTTCATAATCTAGTAAATTTTCTGGAATATGCCCTGCCTTCATCAATTCATCATACTGTTCTCCACTTAGATCAAATGATTTCTGAAGATTAAAGAACTGTACTTCCCTATATGGCACATCAATATTAAATAATTCTTTTGCAATTTTGGTAAAATACTTCGCTGTTTCACAGATAACGTCATCGAAGTCTATATATATTTTCATCGCTACATCCTTTCCAGTCTACATATATATTTTAGACATCCCTTAAACATGATCAAACTATATTATCGGCAATAATTCTATTATTTCTTATTGAGTTTCATCATTTTTGCCGTACCTTTGCCTCTCGTGATCCAGCAAAATGTACATACAAAGATAATTCCTTTTACAATTGATGTCACAGAAAATGCCCACCAGATACCTTCCAGTCCAAGCAATGCTCCACCCAAAATGATCGCAAGCGGAATTCTTGCACTGGTAAATAGGATGCTGATCACACTGCATAAATGTGTTTTTCCTAATCCTGATAACGCACCTACTGTCATCAGTTCTACAGCCATAAACGCTTCACTCACCCCAATGATCGTCAAATATCCGATCGCGATCATAATTGCCTTTGGTTCATGGAAGAAAATCTCTGCGATTGCCTTTGGTTGAAAAACAAACATGATCGTAATAAAGATTCCCCATATTCCAACGCTGCACAAAGAGGCTTTGTATCCTTTTCTGACACGATCCATCTTTCCTGCTCCATAATTTTGCCCGATAAATGCATTTAGAGCTGTCCCAAATCCATCGGCTGTATTCCATGAAACAGATTCAATCTGCCCTCCGACTCTCTGGACTGCAACTGCTTCTGCTCCAAACCCTGAAACCATACGAGTTAATACCATGGAAATTCCACAGTAAACCATTCCCTGAATCGCTGTCGGAATACCAATCTTGCAGATTCCACTTAGATATTTAAATGGAATTTTTGTAAATAACTTGATTCCTTTTAATACATTTTGTTTTTTCTGTCGGATAATTCCAAGGATCAAAATAGTCATAACAATTGCCTGTGCACTTACTGTTGCAATCGCAGCTCCATTTACCCCAAACTTGTTTACTGGTCCAAGCCCCAGGATCAGTAATGGATCCAAGATCATATTCGTTACAAGTCCTATAAAATTGGCTATAAATGGCGTCTTTGAATCTCCTTGTGCTGTATAGATTCCAGTTAAAGTGAGTGTCAAAAATGAAAACACGATCAATCCACAGGCTATTTTTGTGTAAGATAATGCTGCCTGCAATGCCTCTGGATCTTGTAGCTGAAAGAATCCTACCAGCGGATGCAAAAACAGTAACATCACTGCTGCAAATAAAAGTCCCATAAGCGTTGCCAGCTGAACTGCTGTCTGTGCATACTTATGGGCTTCTTCTTTGTCTCCTCGTCCAATGCATTGTGCTACCTGTACCTGTCCTCCCATTCTCGACATCGAAGCTAACCCTTGTGAAAACCACGTAAACATGCCTCCGACACCAACTCCAGCAACTGCTTTTGATCCAAGAAGTCCAATCCATGCCATGTCTGTAATGTTGTATAATGTTCCTAAAAATGACGATGCCATGATCGGCACCGCAAGTTTCGTTAGTGTTTTTAAAATTGGTCCTTTTGTTAAATTTCCTTCCATATCATCTCATAATCCCTTTCTCTCGTATCTTCATCTATACTTTCGCAATCAATTTCAAAATCTTCTCTCTGATAAAACTGTACGGCTCTTATATTTTTCTGATATACATTCAAATATAACTTACTTTTTTTATCTTTTACAAAATCCAATAACTGTTTACCGATTCCTTGTGATCTCATTTTTTCAGAAACAAAAATCCCCTCTACATATTCATCAGTTATCCCTATAAATCCACTTATGTTTTGGCAATCTTCATATATATATACTTCTGCTTGCAAAAGTTGTTCTTTTACCATGTTAAAATGATCTTTCCAATATTTTTCTGAAATAAAATCATGTGCTGTTAGATTTGCTTCTAACCATAGATTTGCAACTTTATCTACATCTGTTTTTTCTAATTTTCTGATCATAATCTTTTTTCCTTACTTATCACTTTCGTTTCATATATAAAAGCGGATATGGATTTCCTTCTTCATCATGGTCTGTTCTTTTGTATGTCGTAAATCCCATATGTTCATAAAATCCAATGGCTTTTGGATTTTGTTCATTGACAGTTACTTCTTTGATCTCGTAGTTTTCAATTCCATATCTTAATAGCTGCTTTCCGATTCCTTTTCCTCTTTCTTTTGAAGAAATGAACAGCATTTCCAAGCGGTGGTCTTGTGTTCCCATGAATGCAACTGGGATTCCGATTTCATTTTCTGCAACAATGAGATGTTTTACTCCCGTTAGTGCCTGTGGAACATATTTTTTGATTTGGTTTACTTCTGCATCGGAAAGAAAATGATGTGTTGCACGGACGGAATCTTCCCAGATTTCCAGAAGCTGTGATAATATATTAGTTCTTTGTTTTAATTCGTATATATTCATAGTATTTACCTCTTTGATTTTGTTTTTCGTTTTATTTTATCATATAATCTGTATTTCCTCTATAATAAAGAAACCCTTCAGAGTATTTTGCTCTGAAGGATTCTCTTCTCTTTAATAGAAACTATTTTTCCACTTTAATTTCCCAATATCCACTATATCCGCTTCCAACATATCTTACATTGTTCATTTTCTTTATATGACGCTTAACCGTTTTAGTACTTACACCTAATACATCTGCTATCTTTTCTGTACTTATCTTCTTATCATTTCTTATCAATTTTATAATCTGTACATCCATTAGATCTTGAGGGACATCATAATTCAAATTTGGCATTATCACAGTAAACTGATATCTATCTGATCGAAATGATGGCTTCTTACTCTCATCATAATTAATCTGAAATTCATATCCACCAATTATTTTCCCAAAACCACTTCCCTTTCGTTCCATATAACCAAGCCGATTAAATATATCTGCCAATACAGGATTTCTTCTAGTCGAAGGTACCATTAACGGATCTCTTTCTTGAATCACTGAACCATCTGGCATTCCACCCAGAGAATAAATTTCCATTCTGTCATCAAAAATATCAATATGAACTTCACTTCCATAAATCAAATAATCACGATGTGCTATCGCATTTACTAACGCTTCATGATAACTACGTTCTACATATTCCGGCATTTCTTCTCTTGAATTCGCTGTTTTTCGCCACATCTTCTTCGCATTTCGTTTAATAAATGCCTCTCCATTATCTATTAATGATATAACGCTTCCTGAATATTCTGCATCATCGAATGCATCAATAATTCCACCTCTTTTATTTAATCCATTCCATCTTGTGCAAAATAATCTTGAACACATGGTAGGACTTTCATCGACAATCAATGCACCTGCATTTGTAAGATACCCTTGTTCATTTGCCAGTCCAAAAGAAATCAAATCTTTTTCATCAAAGTATTTTCTGTAATAGCTTCAATTTTTGCATTCTGTGTGTTAGACTTCATTATAGATACCTCTTTGTTCAATAAGATTTTTACTAACCTGCCAGTCAGTAGTCTTATTGTACTCTGAGGTATTTTCAATTTTCAACATCCACGTTTTTTATTATACAGGAAGCTCCTTAAATTCACTTTCCGTTTTTATTTTACCATTCTCATATTCTTTTCGCAATAGATAGCCTATCGTATTCTCATACTTACGCTTATATACATACTTATGCAACCAATTATTTAATTGACGATCATAAAATGTATTATACTGAATTTCTATTGGATAATGATAATTACTTGCTTGGTAATAAACATGTACACCTCTATAACCATCATCATTTGCTTTCCCTTTTGACATATCTGCAATTCGAATATGTTCATATGATTTCAATTTTAATATTTCTTCGTAATTATCACATAATGTACGAAATCCCAATAAATCATCAAATACCTTTCTTGTTTGATGATCAGGATAATATCTATTATATTTAAAGAAAGCTAACTGAATACTTTTTACCCGATAATCTGTTGCAATATTATATAATAAATTATAAACTATCATACCATTCATTCACACAAATTAATTCCTGAAACAAACTGTTTTTCTCAAAATAGTGAAGATTCTTTTTTAAATTTATTCCTAATTTTGATTGGTATGAAAGTTTATACAAAATTTCTAATGATAAACCATCCTTTTTCAAAATCTGATTTGCTGTATACATAACACTTTTCCTCTCCCCAAATCTTTTTATTCATATCTAAGCTAAAAATTTTTTGATTTTATTTTTTATTCCTACTACTTTTTTAAAAAAACTATTTTCATATGCTTTATTTTTAACTTCTTTTTCATCTTCTCTAATTTTAGGTATTAGAGCATTCCAAAACCATTCTTTAGTATAATCCGCTTTCCATTTAACTACATTATCAAAATACTCCATACAATTATAAGAAGTATCTTTGTATCCTGGAATCCAAAAAACATTTACAGTATCATTGTACAAAAATTCCACTCTAATCTCAGCATGTATAATACCTTTATCTTTATTTCCATAAAAATATGGAGATAGATAAAAGAAATCAATGACCGATTTATTATCAAATATATTCCATTCCTCATCTCCATTTTCATTATAGCTATAGCAATCATGCTTTTGTGCAAACTCAATTATTCTAAACCATTGCTCTTTTGAAACGTTTGCAATTAAGTATTTTCCATTCTTCTCTGCTAAACCTTCTGTCCCCATAATCTTGTTAATTTCAATTTGTGCTTCTTTATAGACATTATGCAGATCATTAAAAAGGCAATATAAATGGTATGCAGAATATGCATTTATTTTCATTCTAATATTTTCAATTTCAATCCAACTATCATCATCTAATGTTTCTCTTCCAATAATATGCTTATTTTGAAATACCTCTTTTGTAACAAAATAATCTTTAAGTAATTTTTCTTGATCTATAGAAATAATTGCGCCTTCAATATTGTATTTTCTAAATTCCACTACGCATGAAAGTTTCTCTTTATAACTTTTTGGAATAAAAGCAAATAAACTAACATCCCCAAATCCCTTTTTCCACGTATAATATTCCTTCGTATTATAGATATTTTCTTGTGATAATTCGTTTGTCTTAGAAATAATACTTTCCCAAGACAATCTTCCCGTTTCGAAAACCATATTTACATATCCATAAATTTTCGTTAATAACTTCGGATTATTTTTACTTTTTGTTTCTATCTCAGTAATTAATTTTTCAAAATTAATTACATTATTTTTTATAGTAAACTTTTTCGTTGTTTTTATATCTATTTCATTATTGTCGTTCCGATATTTATGAGGATCATCATTCAATATCAGAATATACAATTCATCTATATCTTTATACAATTTATTTTTTACAAATTTCTCTGTGGTACCTTCAATTTTACTTCTACGTACTGTTGATGTAACTTGATAAGCAACTTTATTTTTCTTGTCCACCAAATCAATGGCAACATAATGTGGCTTCCCTTGCACACCAATTGTAACAAGTTCATATCCATATAATGTATTTAGAATTTTTCCAAAAATTTCTTCGCAGATAACATTAATATCACAAAGATTTAATTTATTGCTATTTTTTATTCCTTCTGAAATCAATTTTAACCGATTAGCCACTCTTTCAATTGTAATATCCCCATCAGTTAAAAATTCGTTTGTATATCTTATCATTATTTTTCCCTTTCTTATTTTCACTTAACTCTTTTCACAAATTAAATATGTAATTTCGCTTACAATCATAACTTGCTTTTGACATTACAATTATAATCTAATATTTATTTTAGACTATAAATTCTTGTCCTATTTATATTCTTATTCTGTCATTTTATTTATTCAAGTCAACTTATACTATATTTTCAATACTCATTTTATCTACCATAGCCAATATATACGACAAAAAAATAGACTGGTACACATACATCTATGTATCAGCCTACTTTTTATCACCTATAATTTCTTTTCATATGTATTATCCGCTACCATTTGTAATTCTGTCATATCTTCAATATCATATGTGACTTTCTCTTGATTTTCCTCTGTAAATGTTGATGAACCACCGATACCAAAGTATTTTTCAAAAAATGCTTTTAATCTATCAATAACATTTTGTTTCTTTTTTGTTCTCCCTCCTCCACCAAAACGTGATATTGGCGGCATCAATTTGTCAATATCTGTTCCTACTGTTTTAATTTCTCCGTCTCTAAACGCATTTTCCATAAACTTGCGAGTATCTTCTGGTTTTAATCTTTCTTCTGTGATAATTGTATCAAGATCTTGTTTCCGTTGTTTTGCAACATAGCTGTGCCACTCATCCATAACATCATCTACATCATTGATTCCCGAAATAAAGTTCTCAATCAATTGTTTCTTACTGCGTAGTTCTGGACTTGCATCTATTGCCTTATTAATTGTTATCAAAACTTCTTTATCTTTACAATGTGTATCATGATATTTCTTGACAAGCATAAGAATATAGTCGATATTAATCTCAATCTGTTTGATCAATTCAATCTCAAACACTACATCATCTGTAATATCTGTACTTTCCTGACGTTTCCTCTTCCACTCATCTCTTAAATCCTGATAACGTCCTAGATAATCTTGTAAATCACGTTCTGAAATTAACTCATTTCCTTTAAATTCGTCAAATGACAACAGTAGATTTCTCATACGTAAAATTGCACCAAATAATGCAATAAAATCTTTCTGATTTTGTTCTCCAATAATCTGTGGTTCTGATAATGGAAAATCATTATTTAAATTTTCTATCATTTCCATATATCCTGGCATCGGTTTACCATCTACAGATTCATAACCATAATAATAATCTTTGAAACTTTTCAATAATACAATTCCTCCAGCATTTTTATCACCAAATAATGAAATCGCACTATCTACTCTTTTTTGCAGATTCCGAAAACACACAATATTTCCAAATGTCTTTATAGAATTCAAAATTCGATTTGTACGTGAAAATGCCTGTATCAAACCATGCATTTTTAGATTTTTATCTACCCAAAGTGTATTTAACGTTGTTGCATCGAAACCTGTAAGGAACATATTTACTACAATTAAAATATCTAATTCCTTATTTTTCATACGTAACGATACATCTTTATAATAATTTTGGAACTTGTCACTCGATGTATCATAATTCGTCTGAAATATTTTATTATAATCATCTATAGCTTGTTCCAAGAAATCTCTAGATGATTGGTCAAGTGCAGAAGTATCTTCTGAATTTTCTTCATATAAAATTCCATCGGATTCTTCTTCATTTGCAGCATAACTAAAAATCGTCGCCACTCGTAATCTTTTTGTTGGATCTTCTTTCATTTGCTTTTTAAATTCTTGGTAATACAATTTTGCCATTGGTACACTTGATACTGCAAATATAGAATTAAATCCACTAATTCTCTGTTTTTCCTTAATTTCTTCTACCTCATCACGCTTAGCAGAGGCTACTTCTTCCACATTCATCAGTCTATTATATATGTATGTTTTATCTCCACGGTAGGTCTTCTGATCAAAATGTTCCAGTATATATTGTGTAACAAGCTGAATACGTTCCTGTGCCATCATAACTTTTTCACGATTAATGTCCCATACCATTTCATCTGTAATTTCTTCATCCATATCCATGGTTTTAATATAGTCTACTCGAAATGGAAGAACATTTTTATCATTAATCGCATCAACGATTGTATAACTATGAAGTTGATCTCCAAACGTCTGTGCCGTTGTGAAAAATCCTGTACTCTTTGCTTTTCCGGAATTAACCGAAAATATTGGTGTACCTGTAAACCCGAACAAATGATACCTTTTAAAATTTTTTACAATTGCTGTATGCATATCTCCAAACTGACTTCGATGGCATTCATCAAAGATAATGACTATATGTTCTTTATATACTTCATGATCTGGATTCTTTTTTATAAAGGTTGCTAATTTTTGAATCGTTGTAATTATAATACTAGTATTCGGATCTTCCAGTTGACGTTTTAATATTCTAGTTGATGTATTACTATTCGCAGCTCCCTTTTCAAATCGATCATATTCCTTCATTGTCTGATAATCTAAATCCTTACGATCCACTACAAATAATACTTTATCAATATATGGAAGCTTTGTTGCCAATCTGGCGGTTTTGAAAGATGTCAATGTCTTACCTGATCCTGTTGTATGCCAAATGTATCCACCGCCTTCTATACTTCCATATTTTTTATAATTATTCGCTATTTCAATACGATTAAGGATGCGTTCCGTTGCTGTAATCTGATATGGACGCATTACCATTAACATATTTTCGGATGTAAAAATACAATATTTTGTAAGGATATTTAAAATTGTATGTTTTGCAAAGAATGTTTTCGTAAAATCAACAAGATCCGTAATCACCCGATTATTAGCATCCGCCCAAAAACATGTAAACTCAAAACTATTGCTAGTTTTGGTTCTGCTTGCACCTCTTTTTTCTTGTTCTTTTTGTGCATTCTGTCTTGTACTATTCGAATAATATTTTGTATTTGTACCATTAGAAATCACAAAAATCTGAACATACTCATATAATCCACTTCCAGCTCCAAAAGATTCTCTCTGATAACGATTGATCTGATTAAATGCCTCTCTAATTTTTACGCCTCTTCGCTTTAGTTCAATATGAATCAATGGAAATCCATTTACTAAAATTGTTACATCATATCGGTTATTATGTTTGGCTCCTTCTTCCATTCCAATCTTATACTGGTTTATAACCTGCAGCTTATTATTGTGGATATTTGTTTTATCTATGAGCATTATATTTTTAGTTGAACTATTATCGCGAATCAACACTTGAACATTATCTTCTTGAATCTTACGTGTTTTCTCTACAATATGCTCATTTGGATTCGCAATATTATCTTTGAAAAACTGCTGCCATTCTGTATCAGAAAAATGATAATCATTTAATTCCTCTAGTTTATTACGAAGATTTAAAATCAAGTCATTTTCTGTATGAATTGATAAATATTCATATCCTTGTTCACATAACATTCGAATAAATTCTTGTTCCAGTTCAGCCTCACTTTGATAACTGTCCGAACGTTTTTTAACTGGTTCATATTCTGTAACAACCGTATTTTCTGATGTTTCAGCTACAATATTAAAATATGGCACATACTCATCTCCTTACTTTTGCAATTCTTTAAAGGTTAGCAGTTTATCTCGATAATATTCATATTGTTTTTTACGTGCTTCTATTTCAGCCGGAAGTCCTATGGATAAATCATTACAAATGCTGTCAAAACGATCTAAAATATCTGTAATCTTTTGTTGTTCCTCTATTGTTGGAATAGCTATTGAAATATTTAAAATATCATTTTTTCGCAAGTTTGTTTGATCTGCTCCATTATCGTATCTTAAAAGTTGTCTGTTTCGATTTAAAACATAATACAAATATTTGGTACTTATTAAATGTGTTCTATTTACAGTAAAAGCTCCAATTCGTTGATTTAATGTATACTTGTCATTTTCCTCTACCAAATAACATTTTGCTAATGCACGCCCATTTGGTAAATCACTCATGACCATAAGAATATCATTTTTATACAATGGACAAATCTGTTGATCTGAATATTTTTTTACTTCTCCATTTGTAGATACAAATTTGGAATTTACAACAATATATTTTCCGTTGTCAATAATATTTTTTTCGTGTCCTTTTCCATTTCTGAAATCAACGATATCATCTAATTTTACAACAGCATATCCAAAAACATATTGTAAAAGTTTAATTACATTCAGCTCTGTCTGTCTGTCTGTCTGTCTGTCTGTCTGTCTGTCTGTCTGTCTGTCTGTCTGTCACAATCGTGTTACCTTTTTCTGCGAATGTCAAGAGTAAATCGCGATAATATTCATATTGTTTTTGTCTTGCTTTGATTTCAGCTGGTAAACCTATATTTAGATCATTACAAATAGATTCAAAATTATCTAATACTTTAACTAATCTTTTTTGTATATCCTTAGGTGGAACAGGAACCTTATATGCTAATACTTTTTGAAAATCTAAAGAATCTACTGTTCCGCCCTGTTTTTTTGTTTTTAATAAAATATCTTTTCCTTTACCTTGTATCACATGAAAAGCATATCTTGGCAGAATCTCATGATTTACAACAAGAATTTTAATATCTTGATTTACCGTTGTTTCAAAAGGCACATATGCAACTGGAAATGTATGCTTTAAAATTCCAGAACGTGTCACTATTGCAATACTATTAGGCGGATAAACTTTCATAGATGCTTCTTTTACTGCTTTTTGTGTAATATGATTTTGCGTATCTTCTAATGTTGAAACTTTCATATCTTTTGATGAAATCCATGGTATGACACCATCTTCCCAAAATTTTCTTTCTGCCGTAGAAGGTGTTTTTCCTCCTGACCATTCTCCTAATTCAGAAAGTGGTTTCATTGCATATTTTTTATTTTGAGAAAGTAATTTATTTCTATAAAATTCATACTGTTTCCTTCGAGCTGTAAGCTCGGCTGTAAGCTCGGCTGTAAGTAACGTGAAAGAGTCCAAAATATGGACTATTTCACGTTGTACCTCCAGAGGAGGTACAGGCAACTTAACCCTATTAAGCACCTTTTGCGTTAAACTTGGTACACCACCAGCCGTATTATATTGTTCTAAATGTTCTTTCTGCAAACAAAAATATACATATCTTGGAATCACTTTTTCTTCATCAATTTCTGTATAAAATATTGTATCCACATTCCAAAATGGTTCTTCCACATAATATAATTTATCAATAGATCCTTTTCTTGGAATCAATACGGATGGTTTGTCATATACATAACTTGACACATATGTCATAATTCCACCTGAGCCATATACAGGATATTTACCTTCTGTAAGATTCTTATAATCTTTACCATTTTTGATTATCAATATATCCTTTAATTCTCTATACTTCACACCATTAGGACAAAATTTTGCAATTAGTTCATCTAACCTACTCATGCATCCACCTCGATTTCTGCAATGATTTTATCAATTTCATCACGAAGTACCTGTTCACGAACTACTATTTCTTTAATTTCTGCATTCAATTTCACAATATCTATTTTTTCTCTCGTATCTTCAGGTTCAACATATGTAGACACTGATAAATTATAATCATTCTCAGCTATTTCCTCACATGCTGCTACATATGCCAAATGTTTTACTTCTTCTCGCTTTGTAAAGACACTTACAATCCGATCAATATTTTCTTCTGTCAATTTATTATTATTTGTAACTTTGATACATTCCTTTGTCGCATCAATAAATAATACATCATTATCTGTCTTATTTTTCTTCATGACCATAATACAGGTTGCAATGGAAGTTCCAAAAAACAAATTACCTGGCAACTGAATAATACAATCTACATAATTATTTTCCACCAAATATTTTCGAATCTTCTGTTCTGCTCCGCCACGATACATAATTCCTGGAAAACAAACAATCGCTGCTGTTCCATTTGCTGCCAGCCATGATAAACTATGCATAATAAAAGCCATATCTGCTTTTCCTTTTGGTGCCAAAACCCCAGCTGGTGCAAAACGAGGATCATTAATCAACAGTGAATCATCTTTCCCTGCCCATTTAATTGAATATGGTGGATTGGAAACAATCAATTCGAATGGTTCATCATCCCAATGTTGAGGGCTTGTTAGTGTGTCCTCGCAAGCAATATTAAATTTATCAAATTCTATATCATGTAAAAACATATTGATTCGACATAAGTTGTATGTCGTAATGTTAATTTCTTGTCCATAGAATCCATTTCTAATTGCTTCTTTTCCAAGAACTTTCTCTGCTTTTAATAGTAATGATCCACTTCCGCATGCTGGATCATATACTTTATTAATTTCTGTTTTCCCTACAGTTCCAAGCCTTGTTAATAATTCTGAAACATCTGCTGGTGTAAAAAATTCTCCACCTGATTTTCCTGCATTGGATGCATACATTGTCATTAAATATTCATAGGCATCTCCAAATGTATCTATAGAATGTTCTTTTACATCTCCAAGATTCATTTCACCTACACCATTTAATAACTTTACTAACTTTTCATTTCTTTTTGCTACTGTTGACCCTAATTTGTTATTATTCACATCATAATCGTCAAACAAGCCTTCAAAATCACTTTCTGATTCACTTCCCTTGGCTGATTCTTCAATATTGCGGAATACCTGTTCTAATGTTTCATTTAAATTTTCATCATCTGCTGCCTTAGAACGAACATTACAGAATAATTCACTTGGAAGAATAAAAAATCCTTTTTCTTCCACTAATCCTTCTCTCGCTTCTTCTGCTTCCTCATCTGACATTTTTGCATAATCAAAATCTGTATTTCCCGCTTCAATTTCACCACTATTTATATAATTGCATAAATTTTCAGAGATATAACGATAAAACATTGTCCCAAGAACATAGTTTTTAAAGTCCCATCCATCAACAGCACCTCTTAATTCATCTGCTATTGCCCATATTGCCCGATGCAATTCATCACGTTCCTGCTCTTTTTTTGTATCGACCATTTTCTTTTTCCTCCATTATCCTCTAATACTATAAATTTTATCATATAGCTCTTTTATGAACAAGAAAAAGCACCTACCATACGGCAGATGCAAAAGAATATGCTATCATGATTTTGCCCTCATATCGCTTTGAGGCTTGCGGAAAGAAATCAAATAGTAATTTTAGGAGATAAATATTATGAATAAAATAAATACATTTATTGCATTGTAATTTTATTATTATTTTCTATTGAATCTTTTGTCATTATAATTGTGAAATCACCCTTATTGATTACCAAATTATATCTTTGATTCATCATATTATTAATAGTTTTACAAATTTCATTAATTCCATAAACAAATATTGGAATAACCACTACTATTCTATCATTTTTTAATGTGTTTTTTGCAAAATTAATCACCTTATTTTTCTTCATTTTATTTACCTCTTTTATATTATTTCATGACAGCTTACTCCCTTCTTTAATAATTTGATTATAACACATTATTTCTTCTTATAATATAATAATTTACAGCTGTAATCACTTCTATAAATATTTTTCTAACCTATCACACCCATAAATTCCAACACCATCATCAAATCCGCCCCAATCGTAAACACACAAAATACAACTGCCACAATTGCAATCACTCTCAATACGATTAAATCTTTTGCAAGCACCGCACTAAGTATTCCCATGATCACTGCGAATCCCGACACAAATGGATACATGAAAAATCCACTGATCGGCAGTAAGAATACAATTCCTGCAAACAGCTCTGAAAGTATCATAACGATAAATAAAATAATTGATATCTTCTTTCGATTCATAAATCTACACCCTTCCCCTATCTTCTCTATTCTGGCATCTCAATGATCTTATGTACTTTTGTATCCAAGATTGATTTCGTATAAGATGGTGTCAATAATACCACCGTATCTGCTCCTCTTCCACTTCCTGCGATTGCCACGATCTTTTCCTGATATGGAATCTTTCCTGCATCAAGTGCCATGGTACTTACTTCCACGCATACTTTCACACCCTGTGAGAACATACGAAGTGTGTTGGCTACAATCTCTGTTGGTCCGTATCCTCCAAAATATGTAGAAAAGCATCGTTCTGCACCGCTTAGTGCATGTCCTGCTGTTACGATATCCATTCCTGCTTCTTCAAAATGTTTTCTTACCTCTTCTCGCATCTGATTTTGTCCCTGATCGTAAGCATTTGTTACTCCTACGATATGTAAATCTTTTTCATCTTCCAGATATGTAAGGTTGCCGCCTGTCGTTGTTGCAACTACAATATTTTTGATATTATTTTCTTTTGCATAATCGACTGCTTTCTTGATTGTTTCCTGTGTTGTCATATATCTTTTCCTTTCTTTTCTACGTTTTTATCTATTCTAACTGTTATTTTCTCAAGTATATCATATTTTCATTTGTCCATAAACGCGCAAAAAATCAATCGTAAAAATTTACGATTGATTTTGCGATTACTTTTACCTATATTTTAAATTTTCACTTTACATTATATATCCAGATCTTCTAACACTTCTTTCAAGGCTTCTGCTGATTTCTTCAAGGCTTCCTGTTCTTTTTCATTCAGCTTGATCGCCAGCTGTTTCTCGATACCATTTTTTCCTACGATCGCTGGCATACTTAATGTAACACCTTCAATTCCATAGGTATCATGTTGGATAGAAGATACTGGTAATACAGATTTTTCATCTCGGATGATTGCTTCACAGATTCTTCTGACCGCCATTGCAACTCCATAATATGTTGCTTTTTTCTTTTCAATGATCTTATACGCACTATTTTTGACTCCCTGTGCGATCTCTTCCATATGCTCGTCGTGTTCTGTGTAACCTCTCATCTCGCAGAATTCTGAGATTGGTACGCCTGATACATTGGCACTTGACCATGCTACGATCTCAGAATCTCCATGTTCTCCAATAATCCATGCATGAACAGATCTCGCATCTACCTGTAAATGTCCTCCAAGCAGATATTTTAATCTGGCAGAATCCAGGGTTGTACCAGAACCAAAGACTCTGTTTTCAGGAAATCCTGATAGTTTTACTGCAACTTGTGTCAAAATATCTACTGGATTGGCTACGATCAGAAGAATCCCTTCACATTTTCTCTGTGCGATCTCTGGAATGATCGATTGAAAGATTGCTACGTTTTTCTTTACAAGATCAAGTCTTGTCTCTCCTGGTTTCTGTCCTGCACCCGCTGTCACAACGATGATCGCTGCATCCACGATATCATCATAATCGCCTGCTGTGATCTTCATTGGTCTGGCAAACGGGAGTCCATGGGCAATATCTAATGCCTCTCCTTCTGCTCGATTCTTATCAGCATCGATCAGCACCATTTCAGTAAATAATCCACTTTCCATTAATGCAAATGCAGAAGATGAACCTACAAACCCTGTTCCGATCACTGCTACTTTTCTGCTGTTTATTCCCTTACTCATTATCGGGCCTCCTTTTACATTTTTTAGAATGACAATATTATCACCCAATTCCATTATATCAATTCATGTAAAAAGATTTTTACTATTCACAGATCTCAAAACATGCTCTTTCGTTTATACACGATCGGATCATCATATCCAAATGTTCTTCTTCCATTTACTTCTATGATCTCTGATACCTCCAGACTATCCTCTGAAAATCTTTCCCATAACTTAAATATCATAACTGGTGAAAACTGGCTTGTACTGCCACCTTCCCAGACACCATCCTTCTCGCGATAAAGTGCTGGTGTGAATTTTTTTGATTCGTTCAGTTCACTGTAATCTACTGCTTTCATAGAATCATAAGAAAATGTATTCTTATCTTCTCCATTCGGAATATCGTAGGAAGAAAGCACAATTCCTTCATTATTTTCTGAAATAAGAAAAAGATGTGGTGATGCGTGGCTTTTTCCATCTGTTTCGTAATAACTTTCTTCTACAACAAATGTACCCTTGAAGTTTTCTGGGAGATTTTTGATTTTATCGTTACATGCTGTATTGATGTGTTTTGCATATGGATATGTTTTTCCTTCTGCCTGCATTTTGTCAAATTGTTCTTTATTGTCAAAACGACCAGTTATTAACTTTATGAAATCTGTAAGTTTGCTCATGGTCTTCCTCCGTAAATTTAAATTTCTTTAATTATACTCTTGTGAAATTTTTTTGTAAAATATTTTCCTATGTATTTATTGAATATCCGCTAATTTTTTTGTAACTCTAACCTGAATTTTCGTATAATATGATAATTCATCACTATTTAGATTATCATCGCTATTAACAATGACACAATCGAAATTTGGTTTTACAGTTTTTTTCGCCATATCATTTGATGACCATTGATATATATTGATATCACTGTTTGAATCATCTGGCACCATATCTTTGTTTTTGAAATCATAATTAAACGTATAAAACTTTCGATTTTTGATCACTTTGATGATAGCATTATCTGGAGTCATTAAATTGTATTGATCTTGCGTAACATCCGTCCATAATCCATCATCTGCGCCACAAGATATATTATTTGATTTTTGACCTGATTTTACAAATCTATAACTTTCCGTTACAATATTTTCTTCTTCATATTCATTTCTCCTTCTTTTGTTTGGTTACAATTGTACACTTCTGAATAAAAAGAAATCCCCACCATAATGGTGAGGATGTAATAAATCCGTTATTCAATTTCTTTTGATAATTTCATCAACCCTTGGTTTTCCAGCATTTCATCAATATCGCCCAGGTCATATTTTCTGTGGTTCACTGCTACGATGATACATGCATCCCGCTTGTCTTTTGCATATAATGGTTTCATCTCATATAGTTTCAGTGCCGTGTTGATCTCGTTTAATTGAAAATGTGCCACAATACAAAATCGAAGGATCAGATCTCGATTCTTTGGGCAGTTTTCCTGTAAGCATCATATTTAGTAAGATTCCGACTGCATAGATGTCAGCCTTGATCGTTGATGCACTGAATCCATATCCAAACTGTTCTGGTGCTGCAAAATATAAGGTTCCAAGTAATCTGGTATCCTTTCTGCAATGTAAGATTTGCATCACAACGAGGGCAGAATTCATCGCCCTCTTCTGCTGCTCAGATCATTCGCTTCTCCAAACAATAATGATAAATTCCATCCTCCGAAACATCTCCACAGATTTCATCTGCCACTGCTTTCAGATCATCGGATGCATTTGCCATTGCAATTCCATTACCAACTGCTTTTAACATTTCGATATCGTTATTCCCATCCCCGAATGCCATGGCCTGAGATCTGTCTATGCCATAATGTTTTAACATTTTCTCAATCCCTGCTCCTTTTCCTGCATTGACCGGTATGATATCAACTGCTCGATCCCACCATGCCGTAATCTCAGCTCCCTGGACACCTTTTAAGATCTCTTGATACTCTTCTACTCTTGCACCCATCAACACTTGATAAACTTTTTCTTTCTTTATATCTTCAAAGTCTTCTGCTACATCAACTTCGGCATTGCCAAACGCATAGTAATCAATCAAATCCTGATCTTTTCCATTTGCAGCCATACGGTCTTTCGTTGCTAATGCAACTGGCTTTCCCATTTTGTCTGCATTCTTAATGATTCTTTCAATATCTTTTGATGGAATACAATTGCTATAAAGTGTTCCTTCATGGTCATAGCAATAGGAACCATTGTATGTAAGAAATGCGTCAAACTCAACTCCTTCAAAATGTGGAATGAGCATTGGTCCTCTTCCTGTTGCCAGACAAAGTTTGACTCCTTTTTCCTGTAGTCGTTTTAATGCTTCTAATGTTTTTTCTGAAATCGTATCTTGATCCATAGCGATCAATGTACCATCAATGTCAAAAAATATGATTTTAATATCTTTCATGTCTTTCTTTTCCTTCTATAATTATAGTGAGAGTTTACGCTAAATAACGAAATGCCTGTATGATATAAGACAAAATCTTGATCATACCCTGCTTTTTGCTATCCATCGTGCGTTCTGCTACATTCTTATCATTTTGATAACTTCCATCTTTGTTTACTTTCAAAGATCCTCTTTTTAATCTGCTAAAATCTTCTTCCAGCTGTTTTGTGATCTCTTTTCCTTGTACGACAAGCATCGTTTCTGTATCCACATAGGTACTTCTGCAATCAAAGTTGTAAGAACCGACCACTGCGATATCATCATCAATGATCAGCGATTTTCCATGTGTGGAATGTCTGCCCATATATTCATACAGTGACACTCCTGTATCTAAAATCTTTGATCGATTCTTTTGATAATCTGCCGATGCACAAATATTATCTCCGGATGCGATGGAATTCAAGATCATTGTTGTGTTTGGAACCTGTTGTTTCACCTGTGCGATCCCTTCGTACATTTCTTTGGAAAACACCGCATATGGCGTATGAATGATAACTTTGCTTTTTGCCTGTAACATCAACTGCTTCAACGTTTCAAATACGACTGGTTCTTTTCCATAAATTGTTGTCGGATTGGTTACCAGGGTTGTTTTCTTCGTTGGAACTGTGATCTTTTGATAATCATAATCTGGAACTTTCACTTTCTCTGCATGAGATAAGAGGCGCTTGACTTCCTTCTTTTTTTTATTCTTTGAGCATGTACTGAATTTTATTTTGCAGACTTCTAAATTCCAGACTTTTTGAAAATATCTTCTGATCTGTCCGACTGCACCTTGATCTTTTGATCCTTGATTGACGATCAGAATCTCCCGGTCTATACCTTTGCTTTTTCCTTTGTACGTTCCAAGGAAATAATCAAACATATTTCTGCCACCCATTAAGAGATACTTATGATCCGCCACAATATATTTGTCATGCAGACATCCATTGATCGTCCATGGTTTCAAAAGATTTGGCGTGTTATAAAAACGAATTTCAACATTTGGCTCACTTCCAACTGCTGCAAAAATATCCTTTCCTGTCATATGGATTGTTCCATAAAGCCCATCAACCAGAATCTTTATCTTGACGCCTCGTCTGGATGCTTTGAGTAATTCTGAAAAAATATCATCACTGCTGCTTCCTTCACGGATATCAAAGGTTGATAGAATGATCTCTTTCTTTGCTTTTCGTATCATATCCAACCGCAGATCAAGTGCTTCCTGATTATCACTGACGATCTTTGCTCGGTCTGATCCATTTTCGTTTGATGTTGAATAAAACGTTTCCGTATGAATCTTTGACTTATTTGTTTTGCTTACTGATTGCATATGTACAAATGGTACAAGCATTCCAATGATCACATACAAAATAAACAAAGTCAGAACGATTCCTGCTATTTTTAATTTTTTCATTGTTCTAAAATCCTTATTTTAATTTAGATAAATAATTTTACTGTCTTTATTTTAACATCTTTAATAAAGATTTTAAACTATTGATTTCATAATCGGGTTTTGGTTGTGGATCTTCTGTCAGATCTTGTGCTCTGTGAAACCAGATTGTCTTGATCCCTGCATTGATCCCGCCTTGAATATCAGAACTCAAGCTGTCTCCAATGATCGCTGTGTTCTCCTTCTTAAAATCTGGAATCTTAGAAAAACATTTCTCAAAATATTCAATGCTTGGTTTGTTATATCCAATTTCCTCGGAAATAAAAACACCTTGCAGATACTTCTCAATTCCTGAACTTTTTAATCTTCCTCTTTGTACAGACAATGTTCCATTCGTTACAAGATAGATACGAAATCTCTTTGATAATTCCTGTAAAACTTCTTCGGCTCCTTCGATAAAATAGTGTCCCTGTCCTAAATAGTCCTGATAATGTTTTGCCACTTCCTGTGGTGATGCTTTTATATCAAATTCTTGAAATAAAAGCTTAAATCTGCGCATTTTTACTTCTTCTCTTGTCATTTTCCCTTGTTCCAACAATTTCCATTGAGCAAGATTAATCTTATGATAGCAATCACGCATCTCATTCGTCACAGAAATTCCTACATCACCTAATGCCCTTGTAATTGCATTGGCTTCTGCTTTATCAAAATCCAGTAATGTATTGTCTAAATCAAATAATAATGTATCGATCATAAATCAATCTCCCTTTTAATATATAGTGATATTATAACATGATGTAAGTATCAAAAGTATAAATTATATTTGTTCTTGCACATATATCCAAAAAGAGATTCATCATAATTGATGAATCTCTTTTCGTTAGAATGAATTGTTATAGATTATATGAATAATGATCGACTTATTTGTCTTTCAATACTGCCTGAGCTGCTGCTAATCTTGCAATTGGTACACGGAATGGTGAGCAGGATACATAGTCTAATCCGGCTCTGTAGCAGAATTCTACAGATGATGGATCTCCACCATGTTCTCCACAGATTCCTAAGTGGATATCTGGACGAGTTGCTTTTCCTTTCTTAGCTGCCATCTCGATCAGCTGTCCAACACCTTTCTGGTCTAATTTAGCAAATGGATCAGATTCGTAAATCTTGTTCTCATAGTAAGACTCTAAGAACTTACCTGCATCATCACGAGAGAATCCAAATGTCATCTGTGTTAAGTCATTTGTTCCGAAAGAGAAGAATTCTGCTTCTTCAGCAATCTCGTCTGCCAATAATGCTGCACGAGGAATCTCAATCATTGTACCAACTTTGTACTTAATGTCAGATTCATAGTAAGCTTTTACTTTCTCAGCTGTCTGTACAACAACTTCTTTAACATATGCTAACTCTTTCTTCTCTCCTACTAATGGAATCATGATCTCAGGAACGATATCATATCCTTTTTCCTGTTTTACTTCGATTGCTGCTTCCATAACGGCTCTTGTCTGCATCTTGGCAATCTCTGGATAAGTAACTGCCAGACGGCATCCACGATGTCCCATCATAGGGTTAAATTCATGAAGAGCTGCACGTCTCATATTGATCTCTTCTACTGTAACTCCCATATCTTTGGCAAGAGCTGTGATTTCTTCCATTGTATTTGGAAGGAACTCATGAAGAGGTGGATCTAAGAAACGGATTGTGACCGGTCTTCCTTCCATAACCTCATATAAATCTTTAAAGTCTTTCTTCTGATAAGGAATTAACTGATTCAATGCGATTTCTCTTGCTTCTTTTGTTGTAGAGAGGATCATACGACGAATCTTTGGAATTCTCTCTGCATCAAAGAACATATGCTCTGTACGGCAAAGTCCAATACCCTGTGCTCCGAATTTCACTGCATTCAATGCATCGGCAGGTGTATCTGCATTTGTTCTTACCTGTAATGTACGGATTTCATCGGCCCATGTCATGATACGATCGAAATTACCACTGATACTTGCAGGTACTGTACGGATTTCACCCAGATAAATCTTACCTGTGGATCCATCTAAGGAAATATAATCTCCTTCCTGTACTGTCTTTCCACCTAATGTGAAAGATTTGCCATCTTCAGCAAACTTGATATCTCCGCATCCTGCTACACACGCTGTTCCCATACCACGTGCTACAACGGCTGCGTGAGATGTCATACCACCACGAGCTGTTAAGATACCTTCTGCTGCATGCATTCCTTCGATATCTTCTGGTGATGTTTCTAAACGAACTAAGATAACTTTCAGTCCTGCTTCATGATGCAGTTTCGCCATCTCAGCATCAAAATATACTTTACCAGCAGCAGCTCCTGGAGATGCTGGAAGTGCTTCTCCGATTGGAAGAGCGGCTTTCAATGCTGCCTGGTCAAAGTTTGGATGCAGTAACTGATCTAATGCTTTCGCATCAATTCTTGAAACTGCTTCTTCTTTTGTGATTTTTCCTTCATCTACTAATTCACAGGCGATACGGAGTGCAGCTGGGGCTGTTCTCTTACCATTTCTTGTCTGTAAGAAGTACAGTTTTCCTTCCTGAATTGTAAATTCCATATCCTGCATATCACGATAATGTTCTTCCAGTGTATGAGCAATGTCCATAAACTGTTTATAACAATCTGGTAAGTCTTCTGCCAGTTTAGTAATTGGCTGTGGTGTACGAACACCAGCTACTACGTCTTCACCCTGTGCATTGATCAGGTATTCTCCGTAGATCTGTTTCTCACCTGTAGATGGGTTTCTTGTAAATGCCACACCTGTTCCTGATGTATCTCCCATGTTACCAAATACCATTGTCTGAACGTTAACAGCTGTTCCCCAGTCTCCTGGAATGTCGTTCATTCGACGATAATAGATAGCACGTGGGTTGTCCCAAGAGCGGAATACCGCTTTGATTGCTTCAAATAACTGGTCCTTTGGATCCTGAGGGAATTCTTCATTCAAAGCTTTGCGATAGATACCTTTGTATCTCTTGATCACTTCCTTCAGATCATCGGCATCTAAGTCTGTATCAAACTTCACACCTTTCTCTGCTTTGATGTCATCTAAGACATCTTCGAATTTCGCTTTATCCACTTCTTTTACAACGTCTGAGAACATCTGGATAAAACGACGATAAGAATCATATGCAAAACGAGGATTGCCTGTCTTCTTCGCAAATCCTTCGACAGCTTCATCATTCAATCCTAAGTTAAGGATCGTATCCATCATACCCGGCATGGATACTCTTGCTCCTGATCTTACTGATACTAATAGAGGATCTTCAAGGTCTCCGAACTTCTTTCCCTGAATCTCTTCCAAGTCTTTCATTGCTTCAATTACCTGTGATGCTACTTCATCACTGATCTTTCCACCGCAGTCATAATAGTTTGTGCACGCTTCTGTTGTAACTGTGAATCCCTGAGGAATTGGTAAATTAAGTCCTGTCATCTCTGCTAAGTTTGCACCTTTTCCTCCAAGAAGGTTACGCATCTCGGCATTTCCTTCACTAAATTTGTAGACCCATTTTGTTGCCATGTCAATACCTCCTAAAATTAATTATGTCACATTCATATGTCATTGAACTTATTGTACCACAAATTTCAGATTTTGCAAAACTTTTTTGTGTATTTTACATAATTTTTTTCATTTTTCTCGTTTTTCATTATAAAAACTGCACATTTACATGATTTTCGATGCAATTTATGCTGTTATTTTTGTCTTATTTTAACGATTTTTGTGTTTTATTTTTTATATACAATATATAAAAATCCCAGAGTCTTTTCACTGAAAAGATCCTAGGATTTCATTTTTATATCAAAATTATTCAGTTTTTTAAGAATGTTTTCTTTTTATAGTCTGGTTTTTGCTGCTTCTTTTTTTCTTTATCCAAAATTTCTAATTATTTATTCTTTAAACAGATTCTCTCCATCCTGTTTGATCACATCTTGATACCAATAAAAACTATCTTTCTTATATCGATCTAATGTAGCGCCCTCTTCTTCTTCGCGATCTACATACACAAATCCATATCGTTTTTGATATCCATTCAGCCAGCTTAACAAATCCGTAAAAGACCATGTACAATATGCAAGCACTTCACAGCCTTCCTCGATGGCTTTTCCTAATTCTTTTAAATGTTCTCTTAGATAATCAATTCGATATTCATCATGAATCTTATGATCTTCCGTCTTCTTATCAAATGCTCCAAGTCCGTTTTCCGAAATGATGATTGGCAAATCATAACGACTTGTGATCTCACGACAACAATAGCGAAGCCCAACTGGATCAATACTCCAATCCCAGTCTGTTGTCATCAAATATGGATTGCCTGGATTTTTATAAATTCCAGGGACTCCAAGTACCTGCGCAGAACCTTTTACTCCTGTTGTATTCATTGTACCATATGGTGTTACTCCATCCATCGGATTATACTCGCATACACAACTTTGATAATAATTAACTCCCATAAAATCAATCTCTGCCGCTGCTGCCTTTAAAATTTTCTGATCGTCTTTTGTGACAACTGGTGCAAATCCTTTTTTTCTTAAATAATTCATGGCTGCTTTGGGATATCTTCCATATGCATAAACATCCATCCACCAGAAATTCTTCAGTTCATCATAATCATGTTTTGACATAACATTTTCAGGTTTACAATCAAGTGCATAAGATGGTGTATAAGCAAAGCTTGCACCAATCTTTCCTGTTCCGCCCATCTCGCGATATGCCAAAACAGCCTTTGCATGTGCCATAAAGACGTGATGGTTCACTTGATAAAATGTTTTCTGATCGTCAAACTTTCCTGGAGGATGCTGTGCTGTCAGCCATCCAAGTGATGTAAAAATATTTTGTTCATTAAATGTAATCCAGTATTTTACCTTACTTCCATATGCCTTAAATAAAGTCTTAGCATAATTTACATAATCCTCAATGATCTCCTCAGATTCCCATCCTCCATAGAGATCCACTAATGCCTGAGGAAGATCCCAATGATAGATTGTCACCATTGGTTCAATCCCATATTTTAAACATTCATCAATAATATTTTCATAAAACTCAATTCCTTTGGAATTGACCTCTCCTCTTCCTTCCGGATAGATTCTTGCCCATGAAACAGAAAAACGATAGGTTTTTAATCCCATTTCCGCCATCAACGCGATATCTTCTTTGTAGCGATGATAATGGTCAACTGCAACATCTCCGGTTGTCGCTTTATATGTTTTTCCTGGAATCCTTACAAATTGATCCCAGTTTGTGATCCCTTTTCCATCTTCTCTCCAGCCGCCTTCAATCTGATAGGCAGCTGAAGCACTTCCCCACAAAAATCCTTCTGGAAATTTTGTAACTTTCATTTCTTCCATAAATGTTACGCTTCCTTTCTGCTACTGTACACTTAATAATTTACTTTCCTTTGTTACTACTTTATCTTCACATGCTTTAACTTTTGCAAATTGTTCTGTATTGGAAATAATGATCGGTGTTGTTACATCGTATCCATCTGCTTTAATCTTGTCAATATCAAATTCTAGTAAGATATCCCCTTTTTTCATTGTATCTCCAGATTTTTTCTTTGGAGTAAAATATTTTCCTTTTAAATTTACTGTATCGATTCCTACATGTATCAAAAGTTCTACTCCATCTTCACTTACTAATCCTAATGCATGTCCTGTTTCAAAAACAGCATCTACTTTTCCGTCAAATGGTGCATAGACAACTCCTTTTTCAGGAATGATCGCTGCTCCTTTTCCTAAGATTTCTTGCGAAAATGTTGGATCTTTCACTTCTGTTAAAGGAATCACTTTCCCTTCAACTGGACTTGTAATGCTGATCTCATTATCTAATAACTGTGCATTAGATTCTTCTACAAAATCTAAATCATCATCTTCATCTACAATATCTTCAAAGCCAATAATCAGTGTTGCAACAAATGTAACAACTACTGTGACCAAAATTGTGAGTGCTGCAAATAATAATGTCTGTGGTTTTCCTTTTTCTACATACTGAACAATCGTTACGATTGCTGGTGTTGCAATTCCAAAACATTTCATTTGGAAAAATCCACCGACTAATCCACCAACAGCACCACCAATATATGCTCCTAACATTGGTCGTTTTAAACGAAGTGTTACACCATAAAGTGCAGGTTCTGTAATACCAGCAAATAATGCTGAAAACGCAGAAGATCCTGCGATCTGTTTAAAGTCTTTGTTTTTGCTTCGAAGTGCAACTGCAAGGGAGGCTGCACCCTGTGCCATATTAGAACATAATTCTCCGATACAGATAAAGTTCTCATATCCTGTTGTTGCGATCATCCCTAATTTAATCGGTGTAAATGCATGATGCATACCTGCCATAACAACGAATGGATAAACGCCAGCCACAAGACCAATGGCAATAAATCCCAATTTATCATGAATTGCATAAACTACTGTTGATAATCCATTACCGCAAATAGCTCCTAAAGGTCCAAGAATGATCAATGCGATCGGTACTTCAATTAAAACAACTAACATTGGTTTTAAGAAGTTCTTTGTGACAACTGGCGTGATTTTATCTACAAAACGTTCTACATATCTTAGAGAATATACTGCCAAAATGATTGGGATAACCGAATAAGAATAGGATGCATAAGTTACCGGAATATATTTCAAAAATTTCACAGTCTGTCCTGCATCATGTGCTGTATTCATCAGTGTGATCAAGTTTGGATGTAACATGATCAGTGCAATACTTGCTGCATAATACATATTTGTTCCAAACTTTTTGGATGCTGAAATTGCAATCAGTACTGGCATGAAGAAAAACGCACCATCTCCTATAACACTTAATAACTGATATGTTTGCCCATTTGTGCTTAACACACCAATCATAGGAAGTAATGTAAGCAATACTTTGATCATAGCTGCACCAATGATTGCTGGAATAACAGGTGCCATGATACCTGAAATCGTATCCATCAGCATTGTAAAGATATTTTTCTTTTCATTCGATTTTGCTGGTACTTCTTTTACTTCATTAGAAAAATTCCCAAATTTATTTAATTCGTTAAATACGTTTCCAACATCATTTCCAATAATGATCTGATATTGTCCGCCCTTTTTCATGATTCCCATAACACCTTTTGTTTTCTTTACTGCTTCATCATCAACGATGGATTCATCTTTTAATGTGAAACGAAGTCTTGTCATACAATGTACCAGATTGATGACATTATCTTTTCCTCCAACTCTTTGAAGGATCTTTTTTGCTGTATTTTCATAATCCATTTTGTTTTCCTCCTTTTTTTCTGGATTTAAAAATTTTCATTTTTCTTTATATAACAAAGACCTGACAATAGATAAAATAATTCCCGGGGTTATTTCATCTATTGTCAGGTCTTGCTTAACTTAATAATAGCAAACCTATGATTATTTTGTTTGTTCATCTAAAATTCGTTTGATATGAATTAATAAATATAATTGTTCATCAATTGTTAATTTATAGTTATATTGCTTTTTAATATATTCTGCAATTTTTTTTACTCCTGAAAAAGCATTTTCATTCTGTTCTACCATCACTTTATAAATTTCTTGCATCGTATCTTCATATTCCATATGGTCAAAGACTCTTGCCGCAAAAAACTTTAAATGTGTTAAAAATCTCTCATACGAAATAGATTCTTCATTTAAATCTATCTTAAAATGAATCCTTACAATCTGTAAGACTGTATTGATCAACTCTGTAATCTGATTCACATCGGTTATATTCTGTGCATTTAATTCTGCAGACACGATATGCATTGCAATAAATGCAGCTTCATCATCTCCCAAATCCTCTCCTGTCTGTTCTTTAATCCATTCAATCGCATGCATACCAACCTGATATTCCTTTGGATAAAACTTACGAATATCGATTTTCATCATATTCTTTAATGCGATTCCTTCTCGATAACGAGCGACTGCTGAATTGATATGATCCGTCAGTGTCACATATAAGGAATCTCTTATTTCTAATTTTTCTTTTTTTGCCTCTTTTACTACACGATCCGCAATTCCAAGGTATTCTTCCGAAATCTCTTTTACTACTTCCTGTAGTCTCTTGCTTTCTTCTTTATTCTCTAGATGATATGTCTTATCTACCAGAGACTGATCAATATTTTCACCTTTTCTTTTTTTAAATCCAATTCCCGGACCTGTCATGATCAATTCCATTCCTTGTGAATCTACACTGACAACAGCATTTGTATTCAGAACTCTGATTATTTTCACGTTCATCCTCTCCTCTAATTTTATCTAAGTTTTTCATCATTTTTTGTATCTCTATAAATGTACAAGAAAGAATCCTGCTTTACAGGATTCTCCGCCTGCGGCGGGTCGCTTCTGCGACATATTACCCTTCCGCCGCAGGGCGATCCTGCCCGGAGGGCTTTTTCATATCATAAGGGATTCCATCGGAATTTCCTATGATATAAAAAAGAACATTCCACAAAATATCTCATTTATGAAATGTTCTTTTTTATTTTTAATTCTAATCCGCAATCTTATCGATTGCATTTGTCACAGCATCTATGTTTTTGTGACCATCTAACATCTTTTGTTTATAATCTGGTTCTTCCTGCTTCTCTTCTTTCACACTGATCTCCCAGAATGGTCCCCCTGCATTAGCACCTTCTTTGCCTTGTCGGATCACTTTCTTAAGCGACCACGTCTCAGCTGTTCTGGCTCTGCTTCCTACATCGGCAATCTTTACTTTATCTTTGCCGACCATTCTTGTTAATACAACAAAATGTCCATTCTTTGTGAAATCTCCAGGCCCCATCAGTGCCACGACTGGATGTCCTGCTCTTAATGCTTTCTCTACAGCATCTTTGTCCATTCCAAGACCCTTGCACTGCATTCCATATAATTTGGATAATCCTGGAACTACGCTGTGAGAACATCCCTGTCCTGTGTAATACCATCCATGTTTATATGCCTGTTTGCACATCTTTGGAACATCAGCTTTCTTTCCAGTTAAAGAACTGTAGCATACAGCAACTGCGGTTGGTCCGCATCCTGCTGCCTGAATCGTACTTCCGCCGATCTTCTTCCCCGGATAATCTGCCTGATTATAATAAACAACTTTTAATTGCTTGTTCTCTGTCTGCTCTGCAGCCATAACCCCTGCTGTCTGTGTCATCATCATTGCTGCGATTCCCATCGTTGCGATCACTCTGCCAGTCATCTTGTTCAATCTCATAGTACCCTCCAGATAACTTCTGCTTTTGACATAATACATCAGTTATTAATTATAACAGAGGGTAGTTTGTTAATCAAGTGTTTCAATTGTTAAATTTTTATTAAATCTCGTTTACATTTTTTCATTTTTTTGCCAAAAGATGATAAATGTCGCTGCATTTATTCATGAATTTTTCGCTGTGTCGTTCCTGCAATTCCAAGCTGTGCACGATATTTTGCTACGGTTCTTCTTGAAATCTTCATATTCTTTTGTTCTAACAAACTTACGATCTTACTGTCACTTAATGGTTTTTTCTTATCTTCTTCTTTCACAAGCCGTCTGATTTCTTCCTTAATCTCTTCTGTCGTCGAATCTTGGTCTCCAAATGTCTGTGTATTATTAAAAATGTCTCTCATTCCGATCGTTCCACCTGGATATTGAATATACTTTCCTTTGACTGCGCGACTTACCGTTGATACATGCATTTCAATATCATCTGCTATATTTTGCATAGTCATTGGTTTCAACTGCTTATGGTTCATAAAATATTCTCTCTGACAATCTAGGATTGCATTTGAAATCTTAAGCATCGTCTCTCTTCTTTGTTCAATGCTTGTAATGATAAAACGACATCTCTCATATTTCTTTCGAAAATATTCTTTTAGCTCAGAATCTTCTGCCTGTTCCATCATTTTGACATAATAATCATTGATTGAATAATCACCGATCCAGTCATCATTTAAACGAATCTTTAGTTCTTCTCCATCTTTTTCCATTAAAATATCTGGGACGATATACTGATCGGTTCCCCCTGTATATCCACTTAACGGTCTTGGATTTAATTCTTGAATTTTAAAAATATACTTTCTTACCTGTGATGTCTTAATATCAAGTGCTCTTGAAACAGTCGATAAATGTCCCATTGCGATATCTTCCAGGTGATTTTCTACGATATATCGCAGGTCATCATTTAATATTCCTTCTCTTTCAAGCTGAAGAAGGAGACATTCCGATACACTTTCTGCAAATACACCTGCTGGTTCTAATTGCTTGAGATGATCTAAAAGCCTTTCACAATCTTTTTCTTCAATTCCAAGCTTGTGACTGATCTCTTTTGTGGAAATAAGCAAAAGCCCGGATTCCTCTAGGCATTGTGCCATGTATTTCATAACATTCCACTCTTTCTTTGTATAATCTTTTGCATTTAACTGTTCCATAAAGAAGGCTTCGGGATCTTCAATTTTCTTATCTTCAATATCACTTTGCTCAATATCCTGATATCCGCCTGCATTTCCATGCAATGTAAAGAATTCCTTTCCAGATTCCTTATGTTCCATCAATGGATTCTCTGCATATTCATCCTGCAAAAACTTCTCAAGTTCATAATTATCAAACGATAAGATCTTTAATGATTGTACCTGAAACTGATTTAATTGCTGTGACAAGCCTTGTTCCAGCTTCATTTCATATGACATTTTTACATCCTCCAATTACTTTCTTTGATCAAGTACTTAATCTTATCATAATCTATTTTCACTCTGAATAAAAGAGATTTTGCTTGGATGATCTCTTTTTCTAAGTTATCTTATATCTATTTTCCCGCTTTCTCTTCTTCTATGGTCTTCTGAAATTCTTTCACATCTTTTGCGATCTCACCGCTTAATAACAGCATACAGATCAGATTTGGAATTGCCATCAATGCATTTGCAATATCTGAGAAGTTCCATACAAGCTCCAATGTCTGTGTTGCCCCGACATAAGCTACCAGAGAAAAGATAATTCGATAGATCATGTTGAACTTATGAGTTCCCATCAGATACTCAAACGCCTTTTCTCCATGATACTCCCATCCAAGAATTGTGGAAAATGCAAAAAGTGCAATTCCGATCGTTACCAGATATCCTCCAACTTTTCCAAGAACTGTGGAAAATGCCGCAATCGTTAATGCAGAACCTATGTACATCTCTCCTGTTGCCGGATCGATCTGTCCAAGCACTCCGGAGCTTGCGATCGCAAGACCTGTGATCGTACAGACAACGATCGTATCCCAGAAAGTTCCTGTCATATTGATATATGCCTGCCGAACCGGATGATCTGTTGTTGCTGCTGCCGCTGTAATCGCTGCAGATCCCATTCCAGCTTCATTTGAAAAACATCCTCTGGCAACTCCGTAACGTGCTGCATTCATCATAGATGCGACGATATTTCCACAAAGAGCCCCACCAACCGCTTTCACACTAAATGCCATATGAAAGATCATAGAAAGTCCTGCTGGAAGATTACTGATATCCCCAAGAATGACGATGACTCCTGCGATCGCATAAAAGATTGCCATCACTGGAACTACGACAGAAGATACTTTTGATATCATTTTTATTCCACCGATGATGATCAGTAAGGCTAAAATAGTGATCACTGCTCCAACAGTACTAACCGATACTCCAAATGTCTCATGAACTGCTGTTGAAATTGAATTTCCCTGTGTCATATTTCCAATTCCAAAGGATGCGATCACGGCAAATAAAGCAAACAGCCATCCAAGTACGGCTCCAAGCTTTTTGTTCTTGAGTGCCTTTTTCATTGTATACATTGGTCCACCGGACATCTCGCCCTTTTCATTGACTTCTCTGTATTTGATTGCCAACATACATTCTGAAAATTTAGATGATAATCCAAAACATGCAGAAATCCACATCCACACCAATGCTCCAGCACCTCCTGAAACCATTGCTGTCGCTACTCCTACGATATTTCCAGTTCCGATCGTTGCCGCCAGTGCTGTTGTCAATGCTGAAAATGGTGATACATCACCCTCTCCTCTGTTTTTTGTTCTGGATTCTTTACTTAATGTCTTTATAATCGCCCAAGGAAGGTTTCTCCAGGTTAGGAAATTGCATCGAATTGTTAAAAGGATTCCTGTTCCCACGAGAAGCACTAGCATCACTGGTCCCCATACAAAAGCATCCACATCAGATATGATCTTACTTAACATATACTATCTCTCCTCTCTGATCTTATTTTCATTTCTAAAATGCAAAAAAGGAGCAACGAAAATTCGTTGCTCCTTCAACTTATGAACTTAGTATAGCCATATATGACCACTCTGTCAATATTTATTTTAAGGTCATACCAATGCTTTCCCGATCATCTCACCCTGCCTGATCTTTGTCTCACACTGGTTCTTGGTACGTTCTAACAGTTCTTCTCTGATCTCAACCTTATCCTTTTCTAATAATAAAATGATCGTTGAACCTCCAAACTGAAAATATCCTTTCTCAATCCCCCGCCTCATAGATCCGGCTCCATCGTGATTAACAATCTTTCCAACCATCAATGCTCCAACTTCCATCTGGAGTGCATCTCCAAAATGTTTTGTCTTCATCAATGTATATTCTCTGGTATTCTCTTTATAGATTTTCACATGATCATTTGCGATCGGATTGACGGTATGATAAACTCCATCAATCCTATGATTCTCACTCTTAATTCCATCATCAAAATAGCAGTATCTATGATAATCATCTACTGTCAGGCGTAAGATCACGGCATAACCGCCCTGAAAATGTCTTGCGATCTTGCGGTTTCTGATCAATGAATCCAACGTATATCTTGTATCCTTTACAACAAAAGATGTCTTCTCTTCGATCGGATACACACTTACTTTACAGTCGCAAGGACTTCCTAAGATTGTTTTATCTTCCGGAAATAGACGTTTTCCTTCTTTGATCTTTCTTGAGAAGAATTCATTATAAGATTTGTAATTTTTCTTCTCATATTCACTCATATCAATATGATTATTCTTGACAAATCCTTTGATCAGACATTTGGAAATGGGAGAACTTAAGAAAGCTCCCCCTAGTTTGGATACCCAAGGTCTGATTAATATTTTTAGACTGGCTCGTCCTGCCATAGTTGTATACATCCAATGAAGCAAACGATCTTGCCCATTCTCTTCTTCGTAAATATTCCCATCTCTATCGGCATATCTCATCTACGATTCTCCTATCATCTTACAGTAAGAACATCTTTACTGCGATCAATGCTCCAATAACTACAAATGCAAGCATACATTTCTTGTCTGGTTTAAAGACTTTAAAATCAAATACAAATAAGAAAGCGATCACTGCTAACATTGCAACATATATGTATGGAAATTCTTCTGGAAAGAATCTTCGAAGCTGATATACGATCGGAATGATCAGTGCAACCGATGTAATTGGCAGTCCCTGATAATGTTTTCTTCTGGAACTGCTGTGTGCCTGACGCTGTTCTTCTGTAACATTAAAATATGCCAGACGAATAACTCCGCCTAAAACATAACACATATAAATGATCCTTGCATACCATTGGTCCATTCCAAGGCAGTAACCGATCACAACCGGATACACTCCAAAACAGACAAGATCACATAAAGAATCAATCTCGATTCCAAACTTCTTGGCGTCTTCGCTTCTCTTGATCATCTTTGCGATCGTTCCATCATACATATCTGTTAATCCTGAGATCATCAAACATAAAATTGCGATCTTAAAGTTTCCATTGAATGCCTGTGACATTCCAAATACTGCACTGACAACTCCTAAATATGTCAGTATTACAGATGCATTATAAAATCCTATCATACCTTTTTCCCTCTATTCTTTACGCTTTATCGTAACATGTGCGACTCCTGTCATCACTGCACTGATCAATACCAGTGCATAATAACTGATTCCTCGGCTTAACAGCATTGCCGGATATAATAATCCGCCAACAAAAATCTTCTTAAAGATATTTAAAAATAAGCCTTCACTGATTCCCATTCCGCCTGGCAACGGAAGCATATCCACAGAAATTGAAATAACACTCTGTAAAGCAACTACATCAATAAATCCTAATGCAGAAAGTCCCATTGCTCTGTATACAAGATATGTAATTGAAAAATGAATCAGTCTCTGAATCAATGTGACAACGAACATCCGAAAAATAAAAATCCGATGTCCTTGAATGATTGCTGCTGCTTTATGATACTCGATCATAGAATTCTGAAGTTTTTCAAGACGTTCTTCTTTTTTCTTTAAAATATGGAACTTTTCTAATTTCTGAAACAGCCACAGCACGATTTTGGATGCTAACGTTGGCTCAAATACAAGAATCAGCATGAACGCAACACAAAACACATTCAATGCCATTCCAAGGTAAAAGAAGAATGCTGCCTTCCCAATATATTCTGCCACAAGAAAATGACGGAATAAAAAGATCAGTGCTCCTAAAAATACCAGAACAAATTTATATAAAATGGTAACGATCATCAAAATGACGGTTCCCACGGATATGTCAACTTTATCGCGGTTCATGTAGTAAAGCTGCATTGGCTGTCCGCCAGTTGCAGACGGTGTAATACAACTGAAAAAGAAACCTACAAACGAATATTTGACGCAATTTCTCTTCGGCACATCATTGTAATGAAGCAGCCGTAGCATGCGATAAATAATATACGACTCGCAGCACACAAACACAACGATCATAACCAATCCCGCAATATAATATGCAGGTTTTACTGATTTTAGAACTTCCGCCAGCTCAGAAAGTTCCTTTCCTTTCAATACGGCATATGCAGTCAATCCAAATAATGCAAAGAAAAAGACTGTATTACCGATGACTTTTTTCTTATTCTTCATCTTTCCTACCCTTTGATCTCCGATAATTTTCCTTTGTATTTCACAGATTTTCTCTCTAAACCAACTCGTTGGTTGACCTTCTCAAACACCTTCCAGAGTCCTTGATACAAATTGGTCTTTCTTCCGATCAGATAACAAACTTCACTTAAAATGATCCCGCCAAACACATCTATGATATAATGCTGCTTGGTTACCTGCGTGGAAATACAGACTAAAATTGCAAAAACAAGTGAAAATCTCTGATACCACACTGGAATCTTCTTCTGATGCCTGATCCCAATATAACAAAACCAGCTTACCAGACAGTGAATCGATGGAAATAAGTTTGCCGATTGATCGATCGAATACACAAATCGTAATGCCTGATCCCAAAATCCTGTTCCTGTGATCTCTGGTCTTACCAGTGTTGTTGGCAAAAAGACAAAGAAAATCCCACATACGATCCTTGACAGATAATCTGCTGTCAAAAATCTATACATATGTTCTCTACTGATTCTCGCAGTCATAATGTAGTTCACAACCCAAAACACATAACATATCAAATAAATACTTGTAAATTCTGGGATCACCGGTACCATCCGGTCAAATGCTGTTGTAAAATCATGATGATATAATCCTTTACAAAGCACCATTGTTCCACTGTAAACCAACGTATTCAGTACTAACGCTGTAATCAGCGGAATGATAGAATACTTCGGAATCCATCTCAGAACATAATCTTTTTTCTGATTCATATGTCTGCTCCTTCCAATGATCTATCCTCTTTCTTTTCTCTCTTATGGTTCTTCCATATATCAAAGAATCATGTCAATTCTGACATGATTCTTGTACTATTATATCTTTTCTCTTTTTAAAAGTAAAGGAAAGCGGTCATATTTAATAGTTTTGTAAGATTTACTCTGCTTTCTTTTTTCTTCTATTGAAGAGTCCATAAATACATGGAACCACTAATAATGTTAGTAAAGTTCCATAAATCAAACCACCGATCGTAACGATCGCCATCGGCTGCATCATCTCGGCACCTTGCCCTAAACCAATCGCCATTGTAGATAATCCAAGGATCGTTGTAAGGGCTGTCATCAAGATTGGGCGTACACGCATCGTACCTGCTGTCAGGATTGCTTCTTCAAATTCGTATCCCGATTCTCTTAACTGATTGATCGTATCTACCAGCACGATACCATTATTTACAATGATACCTGCAAGCATAACAAATCCGATCATTGCGATCGCACTTAAGTCTTTTCCAGTGATCAGCAGTCCTAAGAATCCTCCTGTAAATGCCATTGGAATCGTAAATAAAATGATAAATGGCGATTTCAGTGACTGGAACTGTGCTACCATGATCAAATACATAAATGCTACTGCCAGCAATAACATCAGGCCAATCTGTCCTGTTGTTTCCTGAATGGATTCCATCTCACCTTTCATTGTAATACTGTATCCTTTTGGTGCATTGTATTTCTTAATCTTCTTTTGTACAGTGCTGCTGACTTTTCCTACATTGTAGCCATCTTTGATCTCTGATGTTACACTCAATGTTCTTTCCTGCTGGTTTCTATTAATAGAAGATAAACTGTCACTATTTCTGAAGTTCGCTACCTGATCCAATGTAACTTCTTTTTCTTTTCCACTTACTGTTCCTGTAAGTTTCACTTTCTTAAGATCATCTCTTGTCAGTGTATTCTTTGCACTATTTCCAACATTGACACTATACTCTTTTTCATTGATCGTGATCGTTGTTGCTTCACTGGCATCTTTTAATTTCTCACTTAACTGTTGATAGATCGTTGCAACTGTTAAACCATTTTTTACTGCCTTTTTCTTGTCTACCACAACATAAAGATCTGGTGTTGTCTCTTCACTTCCATTCGAGATGTTCTGTGTTCCTTTCGTATCCTCTACAATCTGGGCAATATCTTTTCCAATAGATCTTAGTTTATTTAAATCATTTCCTTTGATCTGTACGGAAATACCGCTTCCACCAAGTACACTCATATCCATACTGGATTCCTGCACTTCAACCTCACAATCAAATTTCTTTGTTTTCTTTAGGATTTCTTTCTTGATCTCTTTGTTTGTATGTTTCTTCTTTTCTTTTAATAAAACATACATACTGGATTGGTCTTCATTTGAAGATCCTCCTGATGTCATTGAAGAGATTCCGGAAGAGCCAGAGGATATCATTCCTGCTACACTATCAACATCTTTGATCTCTTTTACTTTCTTCATTACTGTATCTGTCATTGATGCTGTTTCTTCCATTGAAGATCCCTGTGGCATTTTGATCGTCATCGTCATCTGTGTGCTGTCCATGCTTGGCATTAAAGAACTTCCAATATTCATTGCTCCAAAAATACTTCCCGCGAACAGTGCGAGTGTTACAGCTACTACAATAATCTTACGATTTAACAACCTTGTCATAACTTTACGGTATAATGTCTGCAGTTTATTGATCACTTTACTGTCTTTTTGTGTAACTTTATTGAGTACTCCAGCTGACATCATTGGCACAAATGTCACCGCTACGATCAGGCTGGCTACCAGAGAGTAACCGATGGTTAGTCCCATATCCACAAAGAGCTGTTTTGTAAGCCCTGTCGTGAATACGATCGGCAGGAATACAGAAATTGTTGTTAGTGTCGAAGATGTGATCGCTCCTGCAACCCCTCTTGCTCCTGTGATCGCTGCTTCTTTAACTGGAACTCCTTCTTTTCTTAATCGATAGATATTCTCAATAACTACGATCGAGTTGTCCACAAGCATTCCCACTCCAAGTGCGAGTCCCGACAAGGAGATTACATTTAGCGTAATTCCTGTAAAGTACATCAACACCACCGCAAAAATGACACTTAACGGAATGGAGCATGCAATAACGATCGTCGGTCTGACGTCTTTCAAAAATAATAATAGGATAAAGACTGCAAGGATTGCTCCCATTAACAGATTCTGGATGACAGAACCTGTCACCATATCAATGTATACACCCTGATCCATAATATTAACATAATGGAATCCTTTATTTTCTTTGGTAAGTGTCTTCATCTTCGCTGCAACTTTGTCTGCTACATCAGCTGTAGAATAATTATTCTGTTTCTGGACTGTTAATACAACACCGTTATTTCCATTCACACGACAATATGTATCTGCTGAGTTATCTACAATCGCTACGTCTGCTACATCACAAAGTTTGACCGGTGGGATTCCTTTGATTCCAAGATCTAATAATTCCATATTGGCAAGATCTTTTTGATTCGTCACCTTATCTCCAACACGTACCAGATACTGTGTATTCCCTTCACTGATATATCCTGCCGGCATCTCAAAGTTCTGTGCTGTTAACAGTGCTTTGACATTCGCAACTGTCAGCTTATTCTTAATATTTGCAGCTTCTTTTGCCTGCTCTTTACTGGAATCAAGTTGCTGCTGGCTGGAATTCAACTGTGCTTCTCCCTGTGCCAGTTTGATCTCCCCATCATTCATCTTCTGGGTTGCCGTTGCTGATTGTACATTAAACTGTGTCAGTTTAGAATTGATCGTTTTCTTTCCTTTTTTGATCTGTTTTAATGCATTGTTTAATGTTTTTAAATTCTTATCCAATGCTTTGATCGAACTTTTTGCTGTTGTCTCCTGCTTTTTCAGTTCTTCGATCTGAGCCGCAAGCTGCATCTTTGTTGCTGCATCCGGAACTTGTTTTGCCTGTTCTTCCATCTTGGCGATCTGTGTTTTTAATGTCTTGAGGGATGTCTGCAACGATTGTTTCTGCACCTTCAAATTCGTGATTGAACTCGTTACCTGCACCTCTTTCTGAGCAAGACTTAACTGTCCATCCGTAAGTGCAGTCTGAGCTTTCGCAAGCTGAGTATTAGCCTTTGTTCTCTGTGCATCTAATGTGTTCTTTCCAGATTCCATCTGGGCTCTTGCCTGATCAATCTTATTTTGAGCTTCATCAAACTGACCATTCAATGCCTTCTCGATCTTCTCATTTAATTTATTGATCTTCTTCTCGCTGATGATCGCATTGATCTGTTCTGTTACAAGTCCTGTACTACTTACAGATGCGACTCCGTCAACAGCTTCTAAAGATGGTGCAATCTTATCATTGATCAACTCTGATAATTCCGTATTACTTAACTTATCAGAATCCATAGCTGTTACCATAACCGGCATCATATCTGGATTTAATTTCACGATCGTTGGATTGCCTACTTCGTCTGGCCAGTAGCCTTTGATCATGTCAAGCTTCTCTCTCATATCAAGAGATACTGCATTCATATCCGTGTCACCTTCAAATTCCAAAATGACCATTGACATATTCTCACTGGAAATTGAATTAACTTCTTTGATATTTGAAATCGTTGCCATTGATTGTTCCACTGGTTTTGTAACTGTCGTTTCCACAGTCTCCGGAGATGCTCCCTGATATGTCGTCATAACGATTGCATATGGCAGTTCCATACTTGGAAGCAAGTCTGTTGTCATCTTTGTAAATGACACGATTCCTAAAATGATAACTAGTACAACCGCTACAATGACTGTATACGGTTTCTTTACGCTGAATTTTGAGATCATTTTCTTACCTTTCTCATATTTCTTTTCTTATTCCTTATTTGTCTCTTTTGATTACTATTTTGATAACCAAAGTAATTTAATGATATTCCTGTTTCTTAAAGAAGTCAATCACTTTTATTGATAATTGTCAATTAATGTATCGGATTGTGAACTTTTTTTCACACAACAAAAAGAAACCAGAATACATCTTCTTATGTACTCTGGCTTCTGTATATTCTTGATCTCTTATTCTACACTGTAGTTTGGTGCTTCTTTTGTGATATGGATGTCATGTGGATGACTTTCTTTTAAGGATGCAGCAGAAATCTTAACAAATTCTCCTGTCTCCTGTAATGTCTTGATATCTTTTGCTCCACAATATCCCATTCCAGAACGAAGACCACCCATCATCTGGAAGATTGTGTCTTCAACAGTTCCTTTATATGCAACACGTCCTTCGACACCTTCTGGAACTAACTTCTTAGCGTTTGTCTGGAAGTAACGGTCTTTACTACCATTCTCCATAGCTGCTAAGGATCCCATTCCACGATATACTTTGTATTTTCTTCCCTGGTATAATTCGAAGTCTCCAGGGCTTTCGTCACATCCTGCAAGCATACTTCCTAACATACATACATCAGCTCCAGCTGCGATCGCTTTTGTAAGTTCTCCTGAATATTTGATACCACCATCGGCAATAATTGGAATTCCTGCTTTCTTAGCTTCTTCATATGCACTCATGATCGCTGTGATCTGTGGTACACCGATACCAGCTACGACACGAGTTGTACAGATAGATCCAGGTCCGATACCGATCTTCACACAGTCAGCTCCTGCTTCGATCAGTGCTTTTGCTCCTGCTCCTGTTGCAACGTTACCTGCGATCACCTGAAGATCTGGGAATTTGTCTTTGACCATTCTTACGACTCTTAATACGTTTGCAGAATGTCCATGTGCTGAGTCAACAACGATAACGTCAACATGAGCATTCACTAATGCCTGCACACGATCTAAAACGTCTGCTGTGATACCAACACCAGCTCCACATAATAATCTTCCCTGATCATCTTTCGCTGCATTTGGATATTTGATCTGTTTCTCAATATCTTTGATCGTGATCAATCCTTTTAAATTAAAGTCATCATCAACGATTGGTAATTTTTCTTTTCTTGCTTTTCCTAAAATCTGTTTTGCTTCTTCTAATGTAATTCCTTCTTTAGCTGTTACTAGTCCTTCAGAAGTCATAGATTCTTTGATCTTCTTAGAGAAATCTGTCTCGAACTTTAAGTCACGGTTTGTGATAATACCAACAAGCTTTGTACCTTCTGTAATTGGTACACCGGAAATACGATACTTCGCCATTAAGTCGTCAGCATCCTGAATGGTATGTTCTGGTGATAATGAAAATGGATCTGTGATAACCCCGTTTTCAGAACGTTTTACCTTATCCACTTCTTCTGCCTGTTCTTCAATTGACATGTTCTTATGTATAATACCAATTCCACCCTGTCTTGCCATTGCGATTGCCATGCGGTGTTCTGTAACAGTATCCATGCTGGCACTCATCAATGGAATATTTAACTGAATCTTGTTTGTCAATCGTGTACGTGTATCCACATCATTCGCAATCACTTCTGAAAATGCTGGTACTAATAAAACATCATCAAATGTAATTCCTTCACCAATTAACTTACCCATTTTCTTGTTTTCCTCGCTTTCTTGTATTTTAATATCTGATTTGTATTGTTAGATATGTTAACAAATAGTTTCTTTGATGTCAACAGATTATTTTATACTTTTTTTAAAACGTATGGATTATTTTCTGTACATGTATGGAATTATCTGAATATTCTAAATATAGCAATCCACACTTTACATCTTTTTAAGTACAAGAAAAGGAATTACTGCTTTCACAATAACTCCTTTTCTATGATCTTGATATCAATCCGCTTGATATCTCTTGTAATCTCTACTCTTCTACGATAGAAATTTTACTTCCAATCGCAAGTTTTGGCATTGGCTTTGCCTCAACACAAATACTTCCAGGAAGACCTGCTTCTTTCGCTCCACTGAAGACAACGGTTAAATGTCCCAGTGTCTCCAAATTAGACTGGGCAATATCTCCTACGGCAGTGATGAGATATTCTTTCTGATCCACAACCAGTTTATCTCCTTTTTTGATTGTTCCGTCTACCTTCTTCTGATCGATGAAATGACAGAAATCTTTTAATGTATCTGGTACATTGTCTCCGAATAATACAAACATACCTTCCTCAAAAAAAGCATCTACCTGTTCTCCCAGTTCGATAATCTCAGTCTGAAATATTGCTTTTCCCATTTGGAATCCTCCTTTTATTTACCCTGTAATTTCTGATCGATTGCTGCTGCTGCTTTCTTTCCTGCTCCCATGGCAAGGATAACTGTTGCTGCTCCAGTTACTGTATCTCCACCTGCGTACACACCATCTTTGCTTGTCTCCATTGTCTCTTCATTGACAATGATTCCACCCCACTTCTGAGTGTCAAGTCCTGGTGTTGTGTGACGGATCAGTGGGTTAGGGCTCTGTCCGATCGCAATGATGACTGTATCAACATCAAGATCATAGTTAGATCCTTCGATTGGCTGTGGAGAACGTCTTCCAGATGCATCTGGTTCACCCAGTTCCTGTTTAATGACCTCCATGCTGCTTACCCATCCGTTTTCATCTGCTTTGATCGCAGCTGGGTTATTTAAGAATTTGAAGATAATTCCTTCTTCTTTTGCGTGATGTAATTCTTCTAAACGTGCTGGTGCTTCTTCCTCGCTACGGCGGTATACGATATAAACTTCTTCTGCACCTAATCGTTTTGCTGTTCTGGCAGCATCCATTGCTACGTTACCAGCACCTACGACTGCTACTTTCTTACCAACTTTGACTGGAGTTGGGCACTCTGGGAATTTGTATCCCTTCATTAAGTTTACACGAGTCAAGAATTCATTTGCAGAATATACTCCTAAGTGGTTTTCTCCAGGAATATTTAAAAATCTTGGAAGTCCTGCTCCACTTCCTACGAAGACTGCTTTGTATCCATCTTCCATTAATTCATCAATTGTGATAGAACGTCCAACGATAACGTTTGTTTCAATATCTACACCTAACTTCTGAACGCTTTCGATCTCTTTTGCTACCAGATCTTTTGGCAGACGGAATTCTGGAATACCATAACTTAATACTCCACCTGGTTTATGTAATGCTTCAAAGACTGTTACATCATAACCTTTCTTAATCAGTTCTCCGGCACATGTGATACCAGCAGGTCCACATCCGACAACTGCTACTTTCATTCCGTTCTTCTCAATATTAACTTCTGTTTCTTTGGCGTTTGCCATATGCCAGTCTGCGACGAAACGTTCCATACGTCCAATACCAACAGGCTCTCCCTTGATACCACGGACACATTTTCCTTCACACTGGTTCTCCTGTGGACATACTCGTCCGCAGATTGCAGGTAATGCATTCTCTGTTGTGATCACTTCGTATGCACCTTCAAAATCTCCTGCTGCTACTTTCTCGATAAATGCTGGAATTGGTACGTTAACCGGACATCCTCCAACACAAGGTTTATTCTTGCAGTTTAAGCAACGAGCTGCTTCTTCCATTGCCATCTCTTTTGTATATCCAAGAGCAACTTCTTCAAAGTTCTTATTACGGACATTTGGGTCCTGTTCTGGCATAGCTACCTTCTTAAGACTCATATTTGCCATCGTTTACATCCCCCTTCCAATTCTACATTCATGTTCTTCTTCTCTGAACATACCCTGACGCTGCATACATTCGTCAAAGTTTACTTTAAATCCATCAAAATCTGGTCCGTCAACACATGCGAATTTTGTTTCTCCACCGATGTTGACACGGCATCCACCGCACATTCCTGTTCCGTCGATCATGATCGGATTTAAAGATACCATAGTTGGGATGTCATATTCTTTTGTGATCTTAACCACATTCTTCATCATGATAAGTGGCCCGATTGCGATAACTTCATCGTATTTTACTCCAGCTTTGATCTGGTCTTCTAATACTGTTGTAACGAAACCTTTGGTTCCAAGACTTCCGTCATCTGTTGCAATATATACATTATCGCAGAATTCTTCGAATAATTCCTTAAGAATAACAAATTCTGCACTCTTACCACCAATGATCACATCAACTGGTACTCCCATCTTCGCTAACTTACGAAGCTGTGGATATAATGGGGCTGCACCTACACCACCGGCTACACCGATGACACGGTCACACTTGTGCAAAGGAGCTGGCTGACCTAATGGTCCCACGAAATCCTGTACATAATCTCCTTCTGCTTTCTTGCTTAACAATTCTGTTGTATATCCTACAACCTGATAAATGATCGTTACTGTCTCTTTCTCACGATCATAATCTGCGATCGTTAAAGGAACCCTTTCTCCATCTTCATCTACTCGGATAATGATGAACTGTCCCGGTTCACATTTTCTTGCCACATAAGGAGCATGAATCTCCATTAACTCAACTGCCTGGTTGAGTGTCTGCTTCTTGACAATCTTATACACCACGTACACCTCTTTCTTAAAATATCTTCTTTTTATTATACATGGAATCTGCACAATAAGAAAGTATTTTTTTATTTATTTTTTGTCGACAATAAAATTATATAAAATTTTATTTTGTATTGCAATGTTTAGCGAAATTTTATTTTGTATTTTATTATTTTTTATGTAAAAAGCAGCATAACTGCTTTCTTTGCTGCCATGCTGCTTACTTTCTACATTATTATAGAGCTGCTTCGTAAATACTTACAATATCTTCTTTACTCAATGGTACAAAAGATCCCTTGCATCCATCGGCCGCTTTCTGTGCCATAATGTCAAAATATTCTTTATCAATTCCAACATCTGTTAACGTCTGTGGAAGTCCCATCTTCTTAAAGTACTCTCTCGTATATGCAATTCCTTCTTTGGCTGCTGCCATGTCATCGTCATTTACAACATCCCAGACATTTCTTGCATAGTCTGCAAATTTATATGCTGTATCATCATTCAGTACAAATTCCATCCAGTGAGGTGTTAAGATTGCTAATCCTTCTCCATGTGTGATATCATAGAATGCGCTTAATTCATGTTCCATTGGATGTACACACCATGCGACTTCAGCTCCATATTGAATCATTCCGTTAATTGCCATACTTGCTGTCCACATCAGATTAGCTCTTGCATCATAATTGTCTGGTTCTTCTAAAGCAACAGGACCATATTTAAAACAGTTCTTTAACAGTCCTTCCGCAAATCTTGCTTGAACGTCTGCATTCTTCACATTGGTAAAGTAATTCTCGCAAATATGACTGATGATATCTGCTGTTCCAGCCGCTGTCTGTTTTTTTGATACAGAATAGGTATATTCCGGATCAAGGATTGACATCTTTGGTTTCATATGATCACTTGCAGTTCCCCATTTTTCATTCTTTGACATATCGGAGATAACCGCAAATTTATCCATCTCTGATCCTGTGGCTGATAATGTCAGGACACTGTAAATTGGCAATGCTTTCTTGATCCATCTTGGTGTAATAACCAGATCCCATGGATCCCCATCATAGCAAGCTCCTGCCGCTACAACCTTTGCACAGTCAATGACAGATCCTCCTCCAATAGCAAGTACCATATCGATGCTGTTTTCTTTACAAAGTTTTACACCTTCTCTAACAGATTCAATCTTTGGATTTGGCGCGATTCCTGATAATTCAAAGATTTCCATATCTTCTTCTTTTAAAATCTTGACTGCTTCGTCATAAATTCCTGCTTTTTTGATACTTCCACCGCCATAGCATAGTAAAACTTTGTTACCGCTCTCTGAAAGTTCACTAAGATGAGAAATCTGTCCTTTTCCAAAATGAATCTTTGTTGGAATAGAATACGTAAAATTGTTCATGGCTACCTCCTGTTTTTAGTGTTTCATTTATTCTTCGTCTAACATGACACTGACCCTGTACATTCCAGGTTTGCTTGCCTCTTCATAAGCTTCCTGCAGTCTGCTTAGTGGAAATTTCTTCTCTTCTACCAATTTAGACACATCCACAACCTTGGTACTTAATGCTTGGGCAGCTTCTTTGAAGTCTTCATGATCTGCCCCGAATGTCCCGATCAGTTCCATCTTTCTATAGTGTAACATATTTGAGTCAACTTTCAACTCTGGAACTGGATATCCTGCCGCAAATAATAACATTCTTCCATCATTTTGTTTTAACATCTCAAGTCCCTGACTGTTGGCACTGGTTGCTCCAACAGCTACGATCACAGCATCTGCTCCAATTCCTTCCGTTAACTCTTTTACCTTTTCTACAGGATCACTTTCATTACAGTCTATCACTTCAAATCCCATCGCTTTGGCTGTCTCAATCTTCTTATGGATCATCTCTGATACGATCACACGACATCCGTAAGCTTTCGCTGTCTGGGCGTTAATTAATCCCATAGTTCCTGCACCAATGACTACAACTGTTTCAAATGGCTTTAATCTTAATTTCTTTGCTCCGTGAATGACTGTTGCAAGTGGTTCCATAAATCCTGCTTCCGATGGATTTAGGTCATTCGCCACTTTATAAACTCCACTTGAATTCTTTACACAATAATTTGAAAAACCAAAGAATCCCCATTTATATCCATCTTCTGTATCATTGCGAATTTCTTCACACTGATCGATATGTCCTTCACGACAAGCAGGACAATGTCCGCATCCTTCGTATCCAGTTGCTACCATATCTCCTACTTTGAGATCTGTTACTTTTTCTCCAACCTGTTCAACGATCCCTGCTGCTTCATGTCCTCCTGCCATAGGATATCCCTGATGTTCTCGTAATCCTAACCACTGTCCATAATCTGTCGTGCAGATATTACATACTTTCATATGAAGTAATACATCATATGGCCCTACTTCTGGAAGATCACGTTCTCTGACCTCTGCAACACCCTTTTTTACCAAACACCCAAACTTCATTTTCCTTCCCATGACACTGCACTTCCTTTCAAAATTCATCCTTCTTATCTTTATTTTTCATATATTGATGTACCGTACCTAGACTACTCCATTGCTATGCTTTGTTTACACTGCCGAATAGTGTGATGTAGTGTTTTAATGCTTCTTTGTATCCTATCCTCATCTCATTAGAAAGATCAAACATATTCGCTGTTTTATTTCCAAATTCTCCAAGACTCCCATCTTTCTTCATATGATCATAGTCAATCTGTAAGTATCCTTTTAATGTTTCTAACCCTGCATTACTTAAGTCTGTGTACAAATTAACTTTCTGAATTCCTGTCTGCACTGCTTTCTTCAGGTTATCATCTCCTGTTCCTGATCCTCCATGAAGAACTAATGGCACTTCGACCATCTGATGCAAGTCTGCTAATAGTTCAAATTCCAGTTTTGGAGTTCCATGGTAAGTTCCGTGAGAAGTTCCAACAGATACTGCCAACGCATCTATATTTGTCTGTTTTACAAAATCAATCGCTTCTTCTTTCCTTGTAAGACTGGAATCTCTGGTCTGTTCGTATTCAAATCCCTGTCCAACATGTCCAAGTTCTGTTTCTACAGAAACTCCAACTGCATGAGCAATCTTTACGATTTCTGCAACTTCTCTGACATTCTCTTCAAATGCCAATGTAGAACGGTCTACCATGACAGATGTATATCCACAGCGGATTGCCTGAATGATCTCTTCAAATGGTCCTCCATGGTCTAAATTTAATGCTGCTGTTACTTCTGGAAATTTCTTTTCATAAAAATGAACAGCATCTGATATTTCTTCAATCTGATGAATTCCAGCACCATCAATGATAACCGGTGCTTTTAATTCACTTGCTGCTTCAAAAATACTCTTTACTGTATGTGACATGCTCCCACCACTTAAATCCCTGATTTTGAAGTGGGGGCTTCTTGCTCAATGGCTCTACTGAGCCAAGTATCTACAAGCTATCCTCGCGTGCCCCGCGATTCTTTTGCCCAGACACGGGCATGTTTTCTTATTATCCAATTGTCCGGATACGGACAGTTTATGCTGTCAACATCCTTCTTGCCTCTTCACGGATGTTGATTGCTGCATTATGATCTCTGTCCATCTCATTTCCACACTCACAGTGATAGACTCTTTCAGATAATTTTAGCTCTTTCTTTATCCTTCCACATTTACAGCATTTTTTACTGGATGGAAAGAAACGGTCTACCTTTACCATTTTCTTTCCCTGCCACGCCAGTTTATAGTCTAACATTTTCCTGAACAGTCCATATCCATTATCCTGTACGCTTTTTCCGAAGTGCAGACACTGACCCATCGCTTTCATATCGATATCTTCCACCGCAACTGCATCATAACTGTCTGCGATCTTCCGGCTGAGTTTGTGCAGATGATCTCTTCGCTGGTTTCGTATCTTTTCATGACATCTGGCAACTTTCTTTTTCTGCAGTTCATAGTTATGGCTTCCCCGTACGCATCTTGACAACTTTCGCTGCTCCCTCGCCAGTCTTTTTTCATTTTTTCTGAAAAAACCTGCTTCTTCCATCTCGATCTTTTCTGAAAACACTGCCATCCCCTGCATTGCATAATCTATTCCAAGTATCTTTGCAGTACTATAGTCTGATACAGCTGCTTGGTTTTCACAACTGTATCCTTCATACAGCAGACTTGCAAAGTATTTTCCGGATGGTTCCATACTGACAGTCACTGATTTCAACCGAAGTCCTTCTGCTGGCTCCCTGTGTTTTTTCATGGCAATCCATTTTAATTTCGGAAGTCGGATCTTCTTACTTTCCACCAGGATATTTCCATTGACCACATTCGTTGTATAGCTATTTCTGGAATGATGTTTTGACTTGAATCTTGGAAATCCAGTCTTGGGATCCCGAAAAAAATTCTTATATGCCTTTTCCAGATGAAGCTGGACATTTGCCAGTGCCAGCGAATCTACTTCTTTCAGAAATGGATATTCCCTTTTATACATGGCCGGTGTGTTTTTTAACATTTTCTTTGTCTTTTCATACTCTCGAATCTTATCATCAAGCATCTGATTGTACAGAAAACGACAACAGCCAAATGTTTTGCCAAGAAGTATCTTCTGTTCTTCTGTCGGATAGATCCGGAAACGATATGCTATGTTCAATACTTTTTTTCTCCCTGGGTTTCAATGTATTGACTGATTACTTCTACTGGAGCGCCTGCTACTGGCACTTTTATAAGCATTGATAAATTTACTAAGTTCTGTTCTCAGCTGCGCACGGAACATTACATGCACATGATTAATGTCATGGTTCTATTATACCATAGACCACACTATCGAACAAGTGTTCTTTTTGTTTTTATGCAATTCATCTCCCACCTGTAGAGGAAGGAGAATTCTTGCTATATTATGTTAAAAACGGAACAAAATATAGTTTATATGGTTCAGGAATTTGACCGGAAGCTACGTTCTATTACAATTGTGTCTTGTGCACCTGCACCGCTTTGGCTGCTGTCTCCTAACATTTCTTTTTATTATCCTGATAACATAATCTCATCTTCAATCTGTGAGATTGATCAGGTGATCAAGCATATTGAAACTGGACAGATTGATATTGGAATTTTGCCTTTTGAATATCAGAAGGATGATTTATGTACCACACATTTCTTTACAGAACATTTGTCGGTTTGTATTCCTTTTGGGCATAGTCTTTGTTCTTATGACAAACTTACATTTCATGATCTGAATGGTTATAATTGGTGAAATCTTCGACTTTGTTTTGTTTTTCTACGAATTATGCTTCTTATCCGGATGAGATTTTAAATGATCGGAAGAGGATTCCGATCGTGGATGATTGTGCGAATGTGGAATATTGGGTGGTTTGGAAGAAAGGGAATACGTATCGATTTTAGTTTTTTATGGAGAAAAAAAATCCTGCAGAAATTCATTCGAATTTCTGCAGGATTTTTGATATTTAGTCTTTGAGTCGCTTCGCTCCCTGTAGACACCCACTCAACTAAGCTCATCTTTCGCCTGTGGCTCGGATTCGCTAAGGTTCGGGACGGACTTTCGCACTAAGTTCAAGCTACGCCTTTGGCTTGCTTTCTCTAAGTGCTCAATGTCTCTACATCATTCCCATTCCGGCTGGTGCTCCTGCTGGCATTGCTGGTGCTTCTTCTTTGATATTCGCAACAACTGATTCTGTTGTTAATAATGTAGAAGCTACGGATGTTGCATTCTGTAATGCGCTTCTTGTTACTTTGGCTGGATCGATGATTCCTTTTTCTACCATGTCTACGTATTCTCCATGTAATGCATCGAATCCTTTTCCGATTTCTGCTTCTTTTACTTTATTGACGATCACAGCTCCTTCAAGACCTGCATTGACTGCGATCTGGAATAATGGTGCTTCTAATGCTTTGAGGATGATGTTTGCTCCTGTCTTTTCGTCTCCTTCTAAGTCTGCTACTTTCTCAGCTGCTTTCTTAGATGCATGGATATAAGCAGATCCTCCACCGAAGATGATTCCTTCTTCTACTGCTGCTTTTGTTGCTGCTAAGGCATCTTCCAGACGTAATTTGCTTTCTTTCATCTCTGTTTCTGTTGCTGCTCCAACACGGATCACTGCAACTCCACCAGATAATTTAGCTAATCTTTCCTGTAATTTTTCTTTGTCGAATTCAGATGTTGTCTCTTCGATCTGTGCTTTGATCTGTCCAAGACGTGCCTGGATTGCATCTTTATCTCCTTCACCGTCTACGATGACCGTGTTTTCTTTTTCAACTTTGACAGATTTTGCACGTCCTAACTGATCTAATGTTGCGTCTTTTAATTCCAGACCAACTTCTTCAGAGATCACTGTACCACCTGTTAAGATAGCGATATCTTCAAGCATTGCTTTTCTTCTGTCTCCATATCCAGGTGCTTTCACTGCACATACAGAGAATGTTCCACGTAATTTGTTAACGATCAGTGTTGTTAATGCTTCACCTTCGATATCTTCAGCAATGATCAGTAATTTCTTACCACTCTGTACAATCTGCTCTAATAATGGAAGGATTTCCTGAATATTAGTGATCTTCTTGTCTGTGATCAGAATATATGGATCATCTAATTCAGCAACCATTTTTTCCATATCTGTTGAGAAATATGCTGATAAATATCCACGATCAAACTGCATTCCTTCTACTAAATCTAATTCTGTTTTCATTGTTTTAGATTCTTCGATCGTGATAACTCCGTCGTTAGATACCTTTTCCATAGCATCTGCTACTAATTCTCCAACTTCTTCGTCTGCTGCAGAGATTGCTGCTACTTTCGCGATCTGATCTCTTCCTGTAACTTTGCTACTCATCTCAGCAATTGCTTCAACAGCTGCTTCTGTCGCTTTCTTCATTCCTTTACGAAGAATGATTGGGTTTGCTCCTGCTGCTAAGTTTTTCATTCCTTCGTTGATCATTGCCTGTGCAAGAACTGTAGCTGTTGTTGTACCATCTCCAGCAACATCATTTGTCTTAGTTGCTACTTCTTTGACTACCTGAGCTCCCATATTCTCAAATGGATCTTCTAATTCGATTTCTTTTGCAATCGTTACACCGTCATTTGTGATCAGTGGTGCACCAAAAGATTTGTCTAATACAACATTGCGTCCTTTTGGTCCGATTGTAACTCTTACTGTATCTGCTAACTGGTTAACTCCTGCTTCCAGTGCTTTTCTTGCTTCAATTCCGTATTTAATCTCTTTTGCCATGATCTTCATTACCTCCGACTAAATTTTTTAATGAAATTAAATAATTGTGTATTATAATAAAACTATTCTACAACTGCTAAAATATCATTCTGTTTTACGATGATATATTCTTCATCTTCTAATTTTACTTCTGTTCCTGCATATTTAGAATAAATAACTTTCTGTCCTACAGAAACTTCCATCTTCACATCTTCTGTTCCAGGTCCAACTGCAACAACTTCTGCTTCCTGTGGTTTTTCCTGTGTTGCTGTTGTAAGGACGATTCCTGACTTAGTTGTTGTTTCTGCTTCCAGCTGTTTTAATACAACTCTATCTCCTAATGGTGTTAACTTCATAATGATATTACCTCCTAAATATATTAGAATTATTGTTCTTTTTATCTTTTGTTAGCACTCGCTTATATCGAGTGCTAACTCTATGTTCTTTAGTATAACACCAGACAAAAAAAATGCAACCCCCTTTTTATAAAAAATCCATAAACTGAGATTGCATTCTTTGGTATTTTACTTATTCTTTGATGTATTTTTTTGCTTCTTCTGAACTTCTTGTTGGAACTGTCTGGAAATATACATGTACATGTTTTTTGATCAGTTCATGAATAGCTTCCATCTCCATGGTATCACACGCAACTCTTCTTGCAACTGCTTTACGTTCTCCACGAATTCCCATACCTCCGATATTAAGCTGATTGATCTTGATTCCTCGTTTGATCAATTCTTCAAATACCAGTGGGGATTCTGCAATTACGATCACCCGCTCTCCATCAAAGGATGGGGCTTCTTTTAATTTCTCCGTTGCACGATCGATCCCATATACATGAATTATAAGGCCTTGGGGCGCCATCTCTTTGATCACTTTGCTTCGGAATTTATCCTTCGCCACAACATCATCTACAATAATGATCCTGTTCGCTCTGACTTCCGGCACCCATAATGTCAAAATCTCCGTATGTATGAGCCTGTCATCAACTCTCGCTAATACAATGTTTTTCATTCTTCTACCTCCTTATATAATTCACGCACATCTTTCACTGTCTCTGGCGCTGCCTTAAGAAGATCTTTGCACACCTCTTGTGCGCTCTTTCCCGCGTAACGTCCCATAACTACTTCCATCATCAACGGAAGATTGATTCCAGTTACGTGGTAGAGATCGTATTCTGACATTAAAGAAATTACCGTATTAAACGGACTTCCATAAAACAGATCTGTTAATATAAGGACTTCTTCTCCTTCTGATGTCTGTTCAATACTCTCTCTGATCTTCTCTCTCAAAGTATCCACTGATTCTTCTGGTTCAAGCCCAAATGCCTCAAGGTCTTCCTGTTCCCCTGCGATCATCTGTGCTGTATCCACAAGTCCTCTTGCATAACTTCCATGAGATACCACGATTACCTTCATCAATTTTCCTCTCTTCTCTCTCATCACATCTTGCCTGTTACGGCAAATTTGATTAATTTGGTTTGTAAGAACTCTTTAAACTTACAATTCTATTAAATACCATGTGTTCTTTTGTAGAATCTTTGGAATCTAAACAGAAATATCCTGTTCTCATAAACTGGAAACTGTCTTCCTTATCATATTTCTCTAACTCAGGCTCTACATATGCTTCCTTGATCACAGTCAGTGAATTTGGATTCACATTGATACTTCCATCTTCATTATATACACCTTTTTCTTCATCTACAATGTTTTCATACAGACGAATTTCTGCTTTTTTCGCAGTTGGTACAGATACCCAATGGATCGTTCCGCGAACCTTTCTTCCATCTGGACTGTTTCCTCCTCTGGATTCTGGATCATATGTTGCATATACACAGGTTACATTGCCGTCCTCATCTACATCATATCCTGTACATGTCACAAAATATGCATTCATCAGACGCACTTCATTACCTACATATAAACGACGGTATTTCTTAGGCTTTTCAATCTTGAAATCTTCTCGTTCGATATATAATTCTCTTGAAAATGGTACCTGTCTTGTTCCCATCTCTTCGTTTTCCTGATTATTTGGAACGTCAACGAGTTCCCCTTCTCCTTCTGGATAGTTTGTGATCACCAGCTTGATCGGATCTAAGATCGCTGCCATACGTGGACGTTTTAATTTCAGATCATCACGGATGCAGTATTCAAGCATCGCTGAATCTACAGAGCTGTGACTCTTTGCAACTCCGACAAGTTCCATAAACTTCTTGATGGATTCTGGTGTATACCCTCTTCTTCTAAGTGCTGATAATGATACCAGACGTGGATCATCCCATCCATCTACGATTCCATCTTCTACCAGTTTCTTGATATAACGTTTTCCTGTAACAACATTTGTCAGATATAACTTCGCAAATTCGATCTGTTTTGGTGGATTCTCAAATTCGCATTCGTTAACAACCCAGTCATACAGTGGTCTGTGATCTTCAAATTCCAGTGTACAGATAGAGTGTGTTACCCCTTCAAATGCATCCTCTAATGGATGAGCAAAATCGTACATTGGATAAATACACCATTTGTTTCCTGTATTGTGATGTTCCATTCTTGCGATACGATAAAGAATTGGATCCCTCATGTTGATATTTCCAGATGTCATATCGATCTTGGCACGAAGAACTTTGCTTCCATCTGGGTATTTTCCTTCCTTCATCTCGCGGAATAACTGTAAGTTCTCTTCTGGTGTACGGTCACGGTATGGACTGTTCTTTCCAGGTTCTGTTAAAGTTCCTCTGTATTCTCTGATCTGTTCAGCATTCAGATCACAGACATATGCTTTTCCCTTCTTGATCAGGAATTCTGCACATTCATACATCTTGTCAAAGTAGTTGGAAGCATAATAGATATGTTCGTGATAATCTGCTCCTAACCATTCTACGTCCTCTTTAATAGAATTTACATATTCTTCCTTCTCTTTTGTTGGGTTTGTATCATCAAAACGGAAATGGAAATCTCCGCCATATTCCTGAGCCAGTCCATAGTTTAATAAGATAGATTTTGCGTGTCCGATATGAAGATATCCATTTGGTTCTGGTGGAAATCTTGTAACTACCTTCTTGCAATGCCCTTCTTCTATATCTTTTTCTATGATCTGTTCGATAAAATTCTTAGAAATCGTTTCTTCCATGTCTTCCTCCATATAGTTTTTTCTATTCTGATTATAATGTATCTTCTATACACTTGCAATCATATAATTTCTGTATCATTGTGAAATACAGATAATCCTTCTATATAAGATCTAATGCCTCCATGACATTTGAAACTCCTACAAGTCTCATGTCTGTCTGGACCTTGATCTGATCTACGTTCGCTTGAGGCAGAATGCATCGTTTAAATCCTAGTTTCTGTGCTTCTTTGATCCTTGCTTCTCCACCTGATACGGCTCTTACTTCTCCTACCAGACCAACTTCTCCAAAAATGATCGTATCTTCTAAGATCGGCCGGTTCTTATAACTCGATGCAATTGCCATAATAATACCAAGATCGATCGCTGGTTCGCCAAGTTTCATACCTCCAGCCAGATTCACATACGCATCACAGCCGCCAAGCTGCAGTCCAACTCTCTTCTCAAGCACTGCCATCAAAAGATTCACCCTGTTATAATCAATTCCAACAGCCGTTCTTCTTGGCATCTGAAAGCTTGTTGGTGATACCAATGCCTGAATCTCGATCAGGATCGGTCTGGTCCCTTCCATGGAACATACAACAACGGATCCTGACGCATCAAGGGGTCTTCCATTAAGCATCGTCTTTGACGGATTCTCCACTTCTACAAGTCCATTGTTACACATCTCAAACACACCGATCTCGTTCGTGGATCCAAAACGGTTTTTGACACCTCTTAAGATTCTGTATGCCGCTTCTCTTTCCCCTTCAAAATAAAGGACCGTATCTACCATATGCTCAAGTGTTCTTGGTCCTGCAACCACTCCTTCTTTGGTCACATGTCCTACGATAAAAACTGCGATATTATTCTCTTTCGCAACTCTCATCATCGCTGCAGTCACTTCTCTTACCTGAGACACACTGCCTGCTGCCGAGGAAAGATCCTCGCTGTACATTGTCTGAATCGAATCAATCACCGCAAATTCTGGTTTCGTCTTTAAGATCGCATTCGTGATCGCATCAAGATCTGTCTCACAATACAGAAGCATCTCTTCTTCAAATGTTCCGATCCTCTCTGCTCTCATCTTGATCTGATGCATAGATTCTTCCCCAGAAATATACAAAACCTTACGTTTGCTATTCGCAAGATTCCTGCATACCTGTAATAATAACGTGGATTTCCCAATTCCCGGATCTCCTCCGACCAACGATAGGGAACCTTTGACGATCCCGCCGCCTAACACACGGTCCAGTTCATGAATGCCTGTTGGAATCCGCTCTTCATTCTCTACTGTTACCTCGGATATATTCATAGGAGAGGCAGAAGTCTTTAAAGACTTCGCCCCTCCTTTTTTCGTTTCTGTAACTTTCTCTTCTGTAAAAGTATTCCACTGCTTACAGGCAGGACACTGCCCCATCCACTTGGAAGACTCATGACCACACTGGCTGCAAAAATAAACTGTCTTTTGTTTTGCCATTGGTGCTCCTTTATGTTACTACTGTTTCTTTACACGAACAGCTGCTGCTGTTCCCTCGCTTAACTCAACACTCAGAGTTAATTTTCCTCCAAGATTTGCTTTCATCATTCCTACATTCGTATTATCAATAAAAACTTTATATTCCTGTCCGGCTTCTACTTCTAAAGTAACCTGGACATCAGATGAAGATTCAATCTCAAATGCAACTCCATCTGTTGTTGCAACAAAGTTATGTACTGCTGAACCTGGAACTGATTCAAAGATCAGCTGTCCGTTCTTGTCCAGTTTTGTCATTGTCTTGAAAGTCTTGATCTTATAGATATCTCCTTCAAACTGGATATCTCCTTTCTTCGCTTTCTGTGCTAATGTATAGTCACCAAAGCTAAGTGTTCCATTGTCTTCGCTGCGGAATAATTCAGTTACCACTGCCATTGTCTTTTCCTCCTAATATCTGTTTCGGTCGTCGTATGTATATTATAATATATTTCAGTATTATTTACTAGTTTTCCTTTACCGAAAAAGTAAGTTTTTTATCTTTTTTACCAATCGTCATCGTCTGTCCATTCGTAAGGGTTCCTTCTAAGATCTTATCTGCCAGTACATCTTCAATCTCATTCTGGATGATCCTTCTTAATGGTCTTGCCCCATAATTCTCATCATATCCCTTATCTGCTAACAGATCCATCGCACCAGATGTGATCTTTAATGTAATCTGATGTTCACTTAATAAACGGGCTCTCAATTCATCAGTAAACAATTTTGCGATCTTCTTAACTTCTTCCTTTGTAAGGACGGCAAATACGATCGTCTCATCAATTCGATTTAAAAACTCAGGGCGAAAGATCTGTTTCACTTCTTCCATAACACCCTTTTTCATACGTTCATGAGTCTTGGCTTTATCTGTATCATCCATAGAAAATCCTAAATGTTTTGGTGCAATGATACGGTTTGCACCTGCATTGGAAGTCATAATGATAACAGTATTCTTAAAGTCGACTTTTCTTCCATTGGAATCTGTAATATGTCCGTCATCTAATACCTGAAGCAGGATATTAAATACATCAGGATGAGCTTTTTCGATCTCATCAAAAAGAAGGACAGAGTAAGGATGTCTTCGAATCTGTTCACTCAGCTGTCCGCCTTCTCCAAATCCAACATATCCTGGAGGAGATCCGATGATCTTTGATACACTGTGCTTCTCCATATATTCAGACATATCCACACGGATCAGATCTTCTTCTCTTCCAAATAAAGCTTTTGCTAATGTCTTTGACAGCTCTGTCTTACCAACTCCTGTTGGCCCTAAAAATAAGAATGATCCGATCGGACGGTTTGGACTCTTAAGACCAACTCTGCTTCTCTTCACAGCTTTGGCAACTGCATTGACCGCTTCATCTTGCCCGATCACATGTTTGTGAAGTTCTTTCTCTAAATGTCTTAATCGTTCCATATCTCCCTTTGTAAGCTGTGTTACTGGAATCTGTGTCCATAAAGAAACGACTTCTGCGGCATCCTCTGTTGTCAATTTCGGAATCTCATTTTGCTTCTTCTGATTTCTCTTCATCTTACGTTCCAGAGATTTCTCAAGTTTGTTCTTCTCTTTCTTAAGTTCTCTTGCTTCTGTAATATCCCCATCAGAAAGCGCTGCTTCGATCTTCTCTATAATCTCCCTGATCTCCTTGCGTTCTTTCTTGAAACCTGCATGACTTCCAAGCTGTTCCATTCGTTTCCTTGCACAGGCTTCATCTAACAGATCAATGGCTTTATCTGGCAGAAAACGATCACTGATATATCGATCAGAAAGAGAGGCAATTGCCTCTGCCACATCTTCTGATACCAGGATCCTATGATAATCTTCAAAACGATGTTTGATCCCTTTTAAGATCGTGATCGTTTCTTCTACGGTTGGTTCTTTCACTCTGACTGGTTGGAATCTTCGAACTAATGCTGCATCTTTTTCAAAATATTTTGTATATTCTTCACTCGTTGTCGCACCGATCAGCTGAAAATCTCCTCTTGCCAATGCTGGTTTTAAGATATTAGATGCATCCATAGCTCCCTCAGAACCTCCAGCTCCAATGATCGTATGAATCTCATCGATAAACAAAATAATAGAATCATCCTGTGTTGCTTCGGTTACGATACGTTTCATTCGTTCTTCAAATTCTCCACGGAATTTCGTTCCAGCGATCACTTTCGTAAGGTCTAAGGACAAAATCCTCTTATTCTTAAGAATTCTTGGCATATTGCCTTCGGCGATCCTTTGTGCAAGGCCTTCAACGATCGCTGTTTTACCAACCCCTGGATCACCGATCAGACATGGATTATTCTTTGTCCTTCTGCAAAGGATCTGCATCAGACGTTCCATCTCACTTTCACGTCCGATCATCGGATCAAGCTTCCCAAGCATTGCTTTCTCTGTCAGATCTGTACTATACTGAAGCAGCATATATTCTCCTGCTCCATCTTCCATATCACCACCATCAGAGATTGCTTCATTATATTCATTCTTCGCACTTCTGAAATCAATTCCTGCAGTAACTAAAATATCTGTATAGATTCCTTCGGATGAAATCTTATGATCTTCCAGAAAACGGAATGCTTCATTATCTCCATCTTTGATCATCGCCATCAAGATATGTTCTGATCCGATCGCTTCACACCCGTATTTCATTGCAAGTTCTCCTGCAATTTCTAACAGGTATTCTGTCTTCGGAGTATCCATTACCGTTCTTCTTCGGTCTTTTGGCATCTTTGACTTCTCTTTGATCGCTTCTTCTATTAATTCTCTTGTCACTCCGTGCATCTTGAGCACTTCACTTGCAAGAGATCCGTCTGCCCCATAAAGTCCTAGCAGAACAAAAATACTGCTGACATCTTTAAATCCAAGATATCCAGCAATCTCTCGTCCTTCATTCAATGCTTTGGAGGCATATTTTGTAAATGGTAATCGGTTCATAATTCCTCCTGTTATTACTTTCTGTCTAATTTCTGGTACATATCATGAATCAACCGGTTCATCTCGTCTTCTGTAACTCCTTTACAGACAGCTTCTGCAACTAACATCCTTAAATTCTCCTGAATGCTTGCTAATTCCTGCTGTTTTTCCAAAGTTTCAACACTTATGACTGCACCTTTTCTTCGGTCTAGTTTCAGGTATCCTTCTTCTCTTAAGATCGCATAGGCTTTGTTCACCGTGTGCATGTTCACTCCAAGCACCTGTGCTAACTGACGGACAGATGGAAGTGATTCTCCATCAGCAAATTCTTCACATGCGATTCCCATAATGATCTGATTTCTTAACTGTACATAGATTGCCTCGTCACTATTGAAATCAATCTCCAGTATCATTGTGCAACCCTTCTTTCCTCTTTCGAAATTTACAACTTATCTATGATATTTTGTTATACATAGACTATAATATAAAGCACAGTCTGTCAAGAGCTTCTCTTCCAGATGATAAAGAAAAAGATGCAGTGTAAAAAACTACATCTCTTTCGTCTATTTTTCATTCAGCTCTAAAATTCTTTGATTTGCACTTCCTCGGAATTTTAATGTGATATCTTTCTGGGATTCGATAAACTGTCCATCAACCAGCGTATCAATATAAGATAACATCTCTTCCGTAAACGGTGTGTATACTTTACCACCTTCGAGCAAATCCTTGTCATAAGTATATCCTGTATAGCACCAGATATTCTTCTTTGGATAATTTTCTTTGATCTCTTTTAATAATCTGACCAGTTCTTCCTGATTCTCCGGTTCAAATGGTTCCCCTCCAAGAAGCGAAAAACCTTCAATATAATCTGGCTTTAACAATTCCATGATATGATCTTTTGTCTCCGTCGTAAATGGCTTTCCATAACAAAAGTCCCATGTCTCCTTATTAAAGCATCCTGGACAATGATTTCGGCAGCCTGATACGAATAAGCTGACTCTGACTCCTGGTCCATTCGCAATATCACATTTTTTAATTTCTCCGTAGTGCATATGATCTCCTCTGTCATCGCGTTTTATAAATGAAGGACTCGATCCTTGATTTCCTGTGTACGTCCCTGATTCCAGAACTGTGTTCCGATATATCCACAAGTACGTCTTGCAACAAACATATGATCCTGATCTGTATTTCCACAGTTTGGACATTCCCAGATCAGTTTTCCTGATTCATCTTCTTTGATCTGAATCTCTCCGTCGTATCCACAACATTCACAGTAATCACTCTTTGTATTTAACTCTGCATACATGATGTTATTGTAAATAAATTTCATCACGGATAAGACGGCTGGAATATTATCCTGCATGTTTGGTACTTCAATGTAGCTGATCGCTCCGCCTGGCGATAATTTCTGGAATTCTGACTCAAATGCCAGTTTGCTGAATGCATCGATCTCTTCTGTTACATGAACATGATAGCTGTTTGTGATGTAGTTCTTATCTGTAACTCCCGGAATGATACCAAAACGTTTCTGTAAGCATTTTGCAAACTTGTAAGTTGTTGATTCCATTGGTGTTCCGTATACAGAATAGCTGATGTTCTCTGCTGCCTTCCATTCATTACATTTATCATTTAATTTCTGCATAACTTTTAATGCAAATTCTTTTCCTTCATCGGATGTATGAGACTTGCCTGTCATGCGGACACACATCTCATAAAGTCCTGCATATCCAAGGGAAATCGTGGAATATCCATCGTATAATAACTTATCGATCTTCTCGCCTTTCTTCAGTCTCGCAAGCGCTCCATGTTGCCAAAGGATCGGCGCAACATCAGATACCGCTCCCTTTAATCTCTCATGGCGACATCTTAATGCTCTGTGGCACAATTCCAGTCTCTCTTCTAAGATGTCCCAGAATTTATCCATATCTCCATTAGAACTGCATGCGACATCAACCAAGTTGATCGTTACAACACCCTGATTAAATCTTCCATAGAACTTATGGCTTCCATCTGCATTTCTCTGGGAATCTTCAACCGTTAAGAAGGATCTGCATCCCATGCAAGGATATACTTCACCATTCTTCAGTTCTCTCATCACTTTCGCTGAGATATAGTCTGGAACCATGCGTTTTGCTGTACATTTTGCAGCTAATTCTGTCAGATGCCAATACTTGGAATCTGGTGTGATGTTATCATCATCTAATGCATAAATAAGTTTTGGGAAGGCTGGAGTGATCCAGACTCCTTTTTCATTCTTAACACCCTGAATTCTCTGTTTCAGGACTTCTTCGATCACAAGAGCCAGATCGTCTCTTGTCTGTCCTTCTGGTACTTCGTCAAGATACATAAAGACTGTGACAAATGGCGCCTGTCCATTACATGTCATTAAAGTTACCAGCTGATACTGGATCGTCTGGATTCCCTGTTTGATCTCATCATACAGACGCATCTCTGTAATCTTGTCGATGATCGCATCATCCATAGATTCTCCGATCACTTTACGTTCCTTCACGACATTCTTACGCAGCTTCTTTCGACTGATGTCTACAAATGGTGCTAAATGTGCTAATGTAAAAGACTGTCCTCCATACTGGTTGCTTGCAACCTGAGCAACAATCTGTGTTGTCACATTACATGCTGTAAAAAATGAATGTGGTTTCTCGATCAATGTCTCACTGATCACAGTTCCATTCTGAAGCATATCTTCCAAGTTGATCAGATCACAGTTATGTTCTCTCTGTGCAAAATAGTCAGAATCATGAAAATGGATGATTCCTTCTTCATGAGCACGAATGATCTCATTTGGCAGAAGGACACGTTTACTTAAGTCTTTGCTGACTTCTCCTGCCATATAATCTCTCTGCGTGGAATTGATCACTGGGTTCTTATTCGAATTCTCCTGATTTACTTCCTCATTAATATTATCAAGTAAAGAAAGAATTCCATCATCGGTCGTATTTGATTTTCTTCTCAGTTCTCTCTTAAAACGATATCTTACATACTTCTGGGCAACTTCATATCCTCTCATCTCCATGATCCCTGTCTCGACCATATTCTGGATATCTTCTACATTCACCGCATGAGAAGAGTTTGCTACCTGATCTGCAACCTTCTCTGCGATCGCCATGATCTGATACTGATTCATCTGATGGATCTTTGTTACCTCTTCATTCGCCTTCGTGATCGCATTGATGATCTTATCGAGATCAAAGGTTACCTCCTCACCGTTTCTCTTGATAATCTTTGTTTTTACATCACCATTCATAGTTTCTCCCTCATTTATATAAAATTACAAGATTCTGTGTGTTTCCATTTTCTGGCACAAAATCTTGTTGTCGTTCTACCAATCAGCACTATATCTTGTGCCATTGCCTTTTATTATATTACACTCTTTTTCATAAAAAAGAAAGAGCTAATTTTTCATTTTAGAGAATATGAAGATGTTCAAACAGAATCTTAAATCCCAAAAGTATCAGTATTATGCCACCTGCGAGCTCTGCCTTGGATTTATATTTTGTTCCAAAAATATTTCCGATTTTTACTCCTGCAAATGAAATCAAGAAAGTACAGACTCCAATCATCGCCGCTGCGGATACAATATGCACATTTAAAAAGGCAAATGTGATCCCAACTGCTAATGCATCGATACTTGTCGCAACAGCAAGCATGAACATTTCTTTCACTGCGATCGAATCATCTGCCTGTTCTTCATCATTTGATAATGCTTCTTTGACCATATTGATTCCGATCAGCCCAAGAAGCACAAATGCGATCCAATGGTCGATCGATGTGATCTGGTCTTTAAACTGTGTTCCAAGGAAAAATCCGATTGTTGGCATCAGTGCCTGAAATCCTCCAAACCATAAACCAACAATGATCCCTTTTTTCAAAACTTTTTCTCTCATCGCCAGTCCTTTGCAGATAGAAACAGCAAATGCATCCATCGCCAATCCAACAGCCAGTGTTAATAACGTAAGTAAATCCATAAAAACGTCCTCCATATCGTAAGTTTTTCATATCATAGGGGATTCCATCGGAATTTCCTATGATATGAAAAAGACCCACAGACGAAAGCCTTGTTATAAACAAAAGCTTATCGTCTGTGAGTCTCGTTAATTAAGACAGCACCAGATGTCGTTCATCATTATGTTGATACTGTCACAGATTCTCTGCTAACTACTCCCTCACGGAAATATCTATAAGATCATACCGGATGTGCTTCCGGCAAAATGTGCCTATGTATCATATCTCAACTGAGAATCTTTGTCAATATCTTTCCTTTAATTTTTGATTACGTTTTTCAAGATCTAACAGGTATTCTTTCATTTCCAGACCACCTGCATATCCTGTCAGTGAACCGTTCATTCCGATCACTCTGTGACATGGAACAACGATCACGATCGGATTCCTGTTATTCGCCATGCCAACAGCTCGACATCCTTTTGGAATCCCTACTGATTCCGCAATGTCTTTGTAAGTACAAGTTTCCCCATATGGAATCTTCTCCAATGCTTTCCATACTTTGATCTGAAATTCTGTTCCATGATAAGAAAGTTTCAGGTCAAACTTCTTTCTCCGCCCATCAAAATACTGTGATAATTGCAGTGCTGCTTCCCTGATCAATTCTGTATTCTTCTTCTCGCCTTCTAATATCTTCGTCCCAAAATATATCCCGCAAATGCCATGCCCATCTTCCTCAATCGTTAAATTACCGATTGGAAAACTATAATCATAATAGTACCTCATATGACAATCCTCCTAAAAATAGGTATACCATATTCTTCCATGGTTGGCAAGGACTAACTTGACATGTACATATTTCTTGCGTACAATGAAAAGAACTGTATAAAAATGAACAGATATTTATTTTAGGAGGAATTTTCATTGGACCCCAGTATGATATTACAGATAATCGCAATTATCATTTTATTAATGCTTTCTGCTTATTTTTCATCTGCAGAAACAGCGCTTACAACCGTCAATCCACATAGTATGCGTGCCATGGCAGAAGACGGCAATAAAAAAGCTGCTATTGTTTTAAAATTGATCGAGAATCCAAGCCAGATGCTTTCCAGCGTCTTAGTCGGAAATAACCTTGTGAATATTTCATTAACATCCCTTACTACAACGATCGCTATTCGTATCTTTGGAAGCATGGGAGCCGGAATCGCAACTGCTGTGATCACAGTACTTGTATTGATCTTTGGTGAGATCACACCAAAGACTTTTGCAACGATCAATAATACAAAACTTGCTCTAAGCTATGCTTCCAGCATTTATCTGATCACAAAATTACTGACACCGGTTGTTTACATTATCAACAAACTTTCTACAGCGATCCTTATCATCTTGCGGATCGACTCGAAACAATCCAAACGTATCATGACTGAACGTGAACTTCGTACGATCGTTGATGTCAGCCACGAAGAAGGCGTTATCGAAGAATCTGAGAAAGATATGTTAAACAACGTTTTTGATTTTAAGGAATCTCTTGCCAAGGATATTATGATCCCGCGAATTGATGTAACTTTTGTGTCTGTAGATGCTTCTTATGATGAAGTTCTTGATATTTTCCGCGAGGCCGGTTATTCTAGACTTCCTGTTTATGAAGGAAGTAAAGATCATGTTGTTGGTATTGTTTATTTTAAGGATGTTTATTTCTACCGCAGCCAGCACAGAGGCGAGATCTTTCATTTGAAAGATGTTCTGCGTAAGCCGTTCTTTACGTATGAAACTCAGAAAGTATCAAGCCTTCTTGCACAGATGCGTGAAAAATCTGTTAGTTTCTCCATTGTTTTGGATGAATATGGAGTGACTGCAGGTCTTATTACTCTAGAAGATATCGTTGAAGAGATTTTTGGAGAACTGCGTGATGAATATGATGATTCTGAGGAAGAAACTTTCAAAAAATTATCCGATGGATCTTATATGGTATCCGCTTCTTTAAAGCTTGATGATCTTGATGATCTGCTTGACGTAGACCTTGATTCTGAGGATTATGATTCTCTTGGCGGATATATCATCGAACTGCTTGATCATCTGCCTTCAGAGGGCGAAACTGCAGAAGATGAACATTTTCTTTTTAAAGTTGTTTCTGTTGATAAGAACCGTATGGAAACAATTCATATCATTCCAAAAGAGCAGTAAAAAAAGAACCTTGCTTTTTCTTGCAAGGTTCTTTTTTTGTACTCTTATTTAAAATATTCTACTCCGGATTCGAAGATCTTCTGATCTTTCTGTCCGTAAATATTGATTCCTACATAGCTGTCACGACGTTCTGAATGTCCCATCTTACCAAGGACTCTTCCGTCTGGACTTGTGATACCTTCAATCGCATGGTAAGAACCATTTGGATTGAATTCTTCATTCATTGTAGGATCACCATTGAGGTCAACATACTGTGTTGCTACCTGTCCATTTTCAAACAGTTTCTGGATCACATCTTCATCTGCTACGAATCGTCCTTCTCCATGAGATACTGGTATACTGAAGATATCATCTACATGTACATTGTTAAACCATGGTGACAGATTAGAAGCAATTCTTGTATAAGCAACCTTAGAAATATGACGACCAATGCGGTTTGTTGTCAGTGTAGGTGATTTCGCATTCTGTTCTACGATCTTACCTTCTGGAACAAGTCCTAATTTGATCAGGGCCTGGAATCCGTTACAGATACCAAGTGCCAGTCCATCACGGTTATTTAACAGATCCATGACTGCTTCTTTTAATTTTTCATTTCTAAATGCTGTTGCAAAGAATTTTGCAGATCCATCTGGTTCATCACCGGCACTGAATCCACCTGGGAACATGATGATCTGTGATTCTTTGATCGCTTTTTCAAAAACTTCCACTGAATCACGGATTCCCTGTGCATCTAAGTTCTTAAATACCTTTGTGATCACGTTCGCTCCTGCACGTTCAAATGCTTTCGCTGAATCATATTCACAGTTTGTTCCTGGGAATACTGGAATAAATACATTTGGTTTTGCAACTTTATTCTTGCATACGTAAATATTTCCTTTTGTATAGTGTCTTGTTGTAGCAACGATGCTCTGATCTCCTTCAGATCTTGTTGGAAATACTTTCTCTAATGGTTTCTTCCATGTATCGATCGCTTCTTCTAATGTTACAACTTCGTCACCAAATACAAATTCATGTTTGTCTGTAACCTCACCTAACATTAATCCTGGAATCGCAAGTTTATGAACATCTCTTGTGCTCATTTCAACAACAAATGATCCAAACTTAGGATCTGTTAAGTCTTTTAATTCTACTTCTTCATCAAAGATCACACCTAATTTATTACCAAATGCCATCTTGGCAACTGCTTCTAAAGCTCCTCCGCCGCCAATTGCATATGCAGATTTGATAATTCCATCTTTGATCAGTTTTGTAATACGTTTGTATACTTTCTTCACTTCAGAATAGATTGGAAGATTGTATGCATCTGTTGGGATACAGATACGGATCAGACGGTTTCCTGCTCTCTTAAGTTCTGGTGTGATAACATCTGTTGTCTTCGCTACATCGACTGCAAAAGATACCAGTGTTGGTGGTACATCAATGTCATTGAATGTTCCAGACATACTGTCCTTTCCACCGATCGATGCAAGTCCAAATCCCATCTGTGCCTGATATGCACCAAGTAGTGCTGCAACCGGCTGTCCCCAGCGTGTCTTATCTTCTCCAAGACGTTTAAAGTATTCCTGGAATGTCAGGCGGATATTTCTATAATCTCCACCAGAAGCCACGATCTTCGCGATAGATTCTGTGATCGCATAAACTGCTCCATGGAATGGGCTCCATTTGGACAGATATGGATCAAATCCATAACTCATCATTGTGACTGTATCGCATTCTCCTTTCAATACTGGAAGTTTTGCGACCATTGTCTGAATTGGTGTCATCTGGTATTTTCCACCATATGGCATTGTAACTGTTGCTGCTCCGATAGAGCTGTCGAATCTCTCTACGAGACCTTTCTGTGAACATACATTAAGATCAGATAATGTATTCTTGCACACTTCTTCAAATGTACCTGTCTCGTCTTTGCGGTTAAAGTAAGATTCTACACGGTGAGGGATCTCTACAAATACTTCTGTTTCCTGATGTGCTCCGTTTGTATCAAGGAAAGCTCTTGAGATATTAACGATCTCTTTTCCTCTCCATTTCAGTACTAATCTTGGATCTTCTGTTACAACAGCAACTTCTACAGCCTCTAAGTTCTCTTCTGCAGAGTATGCAAGGAACTGATCTACGTCTTTTGGATCTACAACAACAGCCATACGTTCCTGAGATTCAGAAATCGCTAATTCTGTTCCATCAAGTCCTGCATATTTCTTAGGTACTTTATCAAGATCTACAACCAGACCATCTGCAAGTTCTCCGATCGCTACGGAAACTCCACCTGCACCAAAGTCGTTACATTTCTTGATCAGACGGCTGACTTCTTCTCTTCTGAATAATCTCTGGATCTTACGTTCTGTTGGTGGATTACCTTTCTGAACTTCAGCTCCACATGTCTCGATAGATTCTTCTGTATGAACTTTAGATGATCCTGTTGCTCCTCCACAACCGTCACGTCCTGTTCTTCCACCTAATAAGATGATGATATCTCCTGGATCAGAGTTCTCTCTGATCACGTTCTTTCTAGGTGCTGCACCCATAACGGCACCGATCTCCATACGTTTTGCAACATAGTCTGGATGATATACTTCATTAACATATCCTGTTGCAAGACCGATCTGGTTTCCGTAAGAACTGTATCCATTCGCAGCTTCATTTACGATCTTATACTGTGGTAATTTACCTTTTAATGTGTCTTTTAATGGAACTGTTGGATCAGCAGCACCTGTAACACGCATTGCCTGATATACATAAGAACGTCCTGATAATGGGTCACGGATTGCTCCTCCAAGACATGTTGCCGCTCCACCAAATGGTTCGATCTCTGTTGGATGGTTATGTGTCTCATTCTTGAAACTGATCAGCCATTCTTCTTCCTTACCATCAATTTCTACTGGTACAACAATGCTGCAGGCGTTGATCTCATCGCTTTCTTCCATATTGTCAAGAATTCCATCTTTTTTAAGACGTTTCATCGCCATTAATGCCATATCCATTAAGCAGACATATTTGTCATCACGGTCTTTGTACATCTCTTCAAAGTCATCCATGTAAGAATAATATGCTTCTTCTAATGGTGCACGATAGAATCCATCCTGGAATCCAATGCTGGTAAGTTCTGTGGAGAATGTTGTATGACGACAGTGATCTGACCAATAAGTATCCAGTACACGGATCTCTGTCATGGAAGGATCTCTCTTTTCTTCTCCTTTATAATAATTCTGGATATGAAGGAAATCTTTGAATGTCATAGCAAGATTTAAAGAATCATATAATTCTTTAAATTTGTCTTCTTCCATATCTTTGAATCCATCCAGAATCTTAACATCTGCTGGTTCTTCAAAATCCATCACTAATGTCTCTGGTTTGTCTGCAGCTGCCTCTCTTGAGTCAACTGGGTTGATGCAATATTCTTTGACTGCTTCTAACTGTTCGTCAGTTAAGTCACCTTTTACAACATAAGTTGTTGCACTTCTGATCAGGGCATCTTCGTCCTCATTCAACAGTTTCACACACTGCTGTGCAGAATCTGCTCTCTGATCGAACTGACCTGGCAGAAACTCAACGCTGAAAGATATTTCTCCATCGGCAAGTGGTAATGTCTCTTCATACACGTCGTCAACTGGTGGTTCACTAAATACTGTAACCAGTGCTTTTTCATAACTTGCATCGGATAGATTCTCGATGTCATAGCGGACAAGGACACGAACAGATTCGACATCCAGTCCAAGATACTGCTTCAATGATGCATGCAGCTCTTTTGCTTTTACTGCGTAGTCTTTTTTCTTTTCAACATAGACTCTTCTAACTTCTCCCATGATTTCCTCCCATTTATTCATGTAGTTTCTTAATCACCTGAAATGCAGATGCATTTTCCAAAATCGTTGGCTGATCCTCGGCATAGAATATGATCCCATCTGCCGTTGAACGGATCTCTGATAAAATCTCTCCATTATATGGATTAATGACTTCACCAAGCAGCTGACCTCGGTTAACTTCCTCATTGATCGTCACAAAACGTCTTAGGAATCCCGGAGCACTTGCTTTGACGGATACAAGATCCTCTTCTTCTATAATACTCGCAATATACCCGTTATGGCAATTATATTTTAAAATACCCATTCGAGTCAAGAAGCGAAGCACGGCAGATACAGCCTTCCTGGCCAGATTCACATCGATATTATCTGTTTCCCCAGAATATACCGAAAATGCATCCGTCCCATTGATCTGCCAGTTATAAGTTAATGTCTTTTTATCAAAATTTCGTTGTTTGCTTGTTAATACATAAGGCAGCCCGAACAGACTTGCAAGGCTGGTGCTTTCTTTTCCTGTTGCAGGCATTCGCACATGTGGCACAAAATCCCCGCTTCTGAAAAATGATGCAAAATGGATTCCATAACGGAATCCTTTAACCCGTTCAAATAAATGTGCTGCCAGACGGCTTGTTGGTTCCCCGTCAAAATTCCCAGGAAACTGACGGTTGATATCACTGTTATCAGATACCCAGTATTTCATTCCGACATTCATTGAAAAATTATTCACACATGGAATGACCAAAATCTGATTATCTCCAACGATCGCACCACTGTTCTCTAGTTCTTTTAAACGTTTGACTAACTGAGAACAAATATATAACTGCTGATATTCATTTCCACGCATTGCTCCGACAATACATGCCGCTGGTTCTAATCCTTCACTTTGTTTTCCAAAGAGATATCCTTCGATCTTAAACTCATCTCTTAAGTAATTTCCTGAGGAATATATGATTTCTTTTTTCATAGTGCATTCCCTCCGATCACTCTGGCTACCAAGGACCCTTCCGTTACACTTGGATGTTCTCTTAATGTCATCAAAATACCATCAGTTGGGGCAACCACTTCTTCTTCCGTTGCTCCCATTAAAGGATTCTGTACGATCCCTATGATCTCGCCTTTCTTTACCGGATCCTTTAATCGCTTGTAAGAAACAAACAATCCACTGGATTCACAATTTAAATAAAAGATCTGGTCTTCGTGGATAAACGGAACCTTTGTTTTGCCTTGAACCTTTCCCTTCCAGATACCAAGTTCTGCCATCACCGAAAAAATTCCATCTATGATCTGGCGGCAGTACTCGTAACGGATACGAAATGCTGCACCGGATTCCGTAACCATAGTTGGGATTCCCATCTGGTTTAAAGTGAAAGCTAAACTTCCTTCATTCACTGTCTGAGAAGGATGGATCCAGACAAGATCCGTATTCATATATTTTGACAGATGAAGTAATGTCTCATCGTAATCGTTATTTAAACGTACTTGAGGAACTTCCTGCAAAAAGATATTACTAGAATGAATATCAATGCAACAGGATGCTCCTTTGATATCTTCGATCAATTTAGCTGCTGTATAATCTTCCAGACCTCCATTGATGTCTCCTGGAAATGCACTGCTGTAATCGATATCTGAGATTGGTACTGCTCTTGTTCGTGCATCCAGTCCTAATGGATTGACCGCTGGATACACATCGACAATACCTGTCAGATTCTCAAATTCTGCCTTGATCCGGCGAATGATCTCTCCGCAGATATACTGTCCGCCAAGCTCATCTCCGTAGATTCCAGACACCAGACAGATTCTCTTCTCCTCTCCAGTCACCACATCCGGCATCAGACGATTTCTTTTGATCCTTAGCATCTCTCCGATCGGAAGTTTTACAGATACGACTGTGTCTATCATATTAAAGCCTCTTTTCTATTGTTTTATCTGTATCGTAAATATTTTACTTTTGACCCTCACGTCTTATTTTGCAAATAACATTTTTAAAATGATCGGTGATAAGAGTGTTGTGACGAGAACCATGATGACTACTGGTGCAAAGAAAACTTCTGATAATAATCCAACAGAAATTCCTTTCTGTGCAACGATCAGTGCAACTTCACCTCGGCATACCATTCCTGCTCCGATCTGTACAGATTCTCTCTTCGTATATTTGCACAACAATGCTCCAAAACCGCATCCTGCGATCTTCGAGATCACTGCGATCACACATAAAATGATCGTAAAGATGATCAACGTCTGTGTCATTCCATGAATGTTTACATTCAGACCGATACTTGCAAAGAATACTGGTGTGATCAGCATATACGATAAAACTTCAATCTTGTTGTATATATAAAATCGTTCTGGGAGCCTGCATAAAATGATCCCTGCAAGATATGCACCTGTGATATCAGCGATTCCAAACACTTCTGCAAGAAATGCAAGTGCTAAGCAAAATGCAAGTGCAAACACCGGAACTCTTCTTCTATGACGTTCAATCTCTGGATTCTTATAAGTAGAAAGCCACTCAAAGAACTTCTTGATCCCAACTCCACCGATAATAGAAATCGCAAAGAATGCTGCCATCTGGATCAAGATCTTAAGGATTGCCTGAATATGGAATCCAGATGCTCCTCCAAGGCTTGTCATAATTGATAATAAAACGATTCCCAAGATATCATCAATGATCGCTGCCCCAAGGATTGCTGTTCCGACTCTTCCTTTTAAATGTCCCATATCCTGTAATGCTTCTACTGTGATACTTACTGAAGTTGCTGTTAGGATTACTCCGATAAAGATCGATTCCATGATATTATTTCCATATATAACGGATAAAACAGCTCCCATGATAAGTGGGATCAATACTCCACATAACGCAATGACGAATGCAGGAATTCCACTCTTCTTCAACTCATCAATATCTGTCTCAAGACCTGCCTGAAACATTAAAACAACTACACCTACTTCAGCCAGATTTAAAACTGAATCTGAAGGACTCACTACATTAAGGACCACTGGTCCTAAAATGATTCCCGCGATCAATGCTCCAACGACTGGCGGCATGTTAAACTTCTTCGACACAAGACTAAAAGACTTGGTCATTGCCAGAATGATTGCGATATCCAGCAAAAACTTATATTCTTCCATTGTTTTACCTCCATTAGTTCGTATCGTATCATACCTGTTTTTTCTTGTCAATTCTTAGACAAAGTGATCTTTTTTTATCCTTTTCTTGCTTTTTTTATGATCCTTTAGTATAGTGGAGAAAAGACTAAGAAAAGAGGTATCAAAATGAGTGAATTTAACGAAGTAGATAATATCATTGAAGAAGAAACTCCTGTGCTCCATTTAGAATTAGAAGATGGAACTGAACAAGACTGTGCCGTGATCGCTTTATTCTCTGTAGAAGAATTAGATGATAAGGAATATATCGCATTGATCACTGTTGAAGACTTAGAAAGTGATGACGAAGAAGGGGCTTTACTTTTATATCGTTACAACGAAGACCCTGAAGATCCTGATACTTTCAGTCTTGACAACATTGAAACAGACGAAGAATATGAGACAGTCACTGCTGTCTTAGATGAGATCTTAGAAGACGAAGAATAATATGATATTAATAAAAAAGCCCTTGCATCTTATATGCGGGGCTTTTTTTCATATTGAAGTTTTGTTCGGATCACTTTGTCAAGTTCATAATACTTTTCTTCCAGAGTTTTTCCATTCAGGACACAATCCATTGCCATACCCATGGATTCCAGCATCGTTTCTGTGATCTGATCTCTATACTGTAATAAAATATTCAGGCGCTCATGAAGATCTGTTTCATCTAAGAATTTCAACAGTGGCTCAATGTCTGCTGTTTCTTCTGTCTCATCACATTCATTTTCCTGTGCTGTCACTTCATCAACCAGTTCTGCTTCTGAATCTTGTTCTGTCTCCGTGATTTTTATACCATACTGGTCTCCTGCATTTTCACACAGTTCTACTTTCCGAAAACGGTATATCTGTTGCACATCTGGGTATTTTTCATGATCGACTTCACTTAAGAACATCGCAAGTGGTCTTGCATATGTCTTAAACGTTCCATACATTGCCTGATAGACCACCAATGGTTCTTCTGTCTCTGTATGTATTGCAACCGTAACGATCTGATAAAGTTTTCCTTTAAAATGCATATAAAATTCGCCTGCTCTTGGCATCGCTCTATTTTCCATGCAAAACACCTCTTTTCTCCTGACGGCTTCTTAGTTCTTCTACGAACCTTGACGGCCTGCTGTCTTTGTTATAAAGTTTCTTTACTGACAAGATGTGCAGATATTTCTTGGCTCTTGTAACTCCAACGTAAAACAAACGTCTTTCTTCTTCCACGTCTTCTTCTTTCATGGACTTCTTATGTGGGATCACATCTTCATTGACATCTGGCAAAAAGACACGTTCAAATTCCAATCCTTTGGTGCTGTGCATCGTGCTGACCACAACTCCTTCTTTTTCTTTCTGATTCTCTTTTGACTGGCGGTTTAATTCTTCGGTGTATTCTTTGATATGATCAAACCATGCCTCATATGTATCATAGCCTTTTGCGCTCTCCTGAAGTTCTTCTAATACTTGTGTAAATTCTTCTTCCTGAATCTTGCGAAATCTTGCATATTCTGCTAAATACGCATTGTATCCCACGGATTTCCTGATATAATTGATCGCCATCAACGGAGTCATATTCTTCATGATCCGAAGATCTTCCTTAAAATCTTCTACATATTCATAAAGCCATGGTTTATCTTTGACCTTCTCTAACAGATCATCAAATGACACTTGTGATTCGGTCAGATATTCCCTGCTGATATAACGCTTGGGGCGGTTCATGACTCTTAAAAATGTGCTTCTTTTGCGATTTCCCATTGCAAGGTGCATATAATCTATGATATTTTTGGAAATCCAGTGATCAAACAAATTCGGTACTGCATCCTGCATATAAAATGGGATATTGTATGCCATCAATGCAGCGATCAGCTGTCTTGGTCCCTGATTGGTCCGATAAAGGATCGCGATCTGGGATAACGGTGTCTTCTTTGCCATCTCTTCCTTGATCGTGTAAATGATGTGCTTATTCTCCTCATAGTGATCTTTAAATGTACGAACCTCGACCATACTTGCAGCATCTTCTCTTGCCTGCATCTTCTTTTCAAAACGTTTTGTATTATAAGAAATGATATCTTCCGCAACCTGTACGATTTCTTCCCCGCAACGATAGTTTCGGTTTAAGATCACCTGTCTGGTATTCTCGAAATCCTTTGGAAAATTTAACATCAGTTCTGGTCTTGCACCTCGAAACTTATAAATAGACTGATCATCATCTCCTACGATAAAGAGGTTCTTTGTCTCTCCTGCTAACATCTTGACGATCTCATACTGAATCTTATTAATATCCTGAAACTCATCGATCAAAATATATGGAAACTTCTGCTGCCATGCTTTTCTGATATCCTCACGCTCTTTTAACAATTCATACGTATAAACCAAAATATCATCAAAATCGATCCAACGGTTCTCATGCAGTTTTTCTTCATATGCCCGGTAAATTTCTTTAAACACTTCATCCCCACAGCACCCACTGTGATAATAGGCAAGAGGGATCATCTGCCCTTTGACTAAGCTGATCTCTTGTATGATCTGACGCATAAAATCTGCTTCATCATCAATCTCCAGCTCATGATCTGTGATGATCTCACGGATAAAGTCATATTTTTTATGTTCCGGCAGAATATTATCTGCACTATAGTGATAGGCATATTTTAAAATCGTAAAAAACACAGAATGAAAGGTTCCAAAAGAAACCGGCAGGGTTTCCCCTGCCAGCCGCCAAAACCGCTCTTTCATCTCATTCGCTGCTGCTCTGGTAAATGTAATGACCAGAATCCGCTGCGGTGGGATCTGATAGTGCGATATCAAATATTGAATTCTCTTTGTGATCACAAGTGTCTTCCCTGAACCTGGTCCTGCAAGTACCATCATCGGTCCATCTTTGTGCATCACTGCTTCTTTCTGTGCCTTGCTCAGCTGGCTATGCAAGTGCTGCCTCCAGTTTCGCGATCGCATCATTGATTCTCTTTAATGATTCTTCTTTTCCCAGAAGTTCCATTAATTCTGTTGCTCCACCTGGTGTCATCTGCTTTCCAGAAACTGCTGTACGAACTGGCCACATCACATAACCATTCTTGTACTCATGTCCTTTTGCAAAAGATACTAACATCTCATATAATGCATCATTTGTAAAATCTTCCTGTGCTTCGATCACTGGATAGATCTCTTTTAATACGGTTAATGAAGTCTCAGGTGTTGTCTTCATCTTCTTATGTTTGTACATCTCTACATCATATTCTGGAACTGCTTCGAAGAAGTCAATGTGTCCCGGAATCTCTGTAAATAACTCAATTCTTGTCTTCACCATAGAAAGAATCTTATCAAAATCCATCTCTCTGTGAATTGTCTCTGTTACATATGGCATAGCAAGTTCTTTGAAACGGTCAAAGTCCATGGCTTTGATATATTCACCATTCATCCATTTGATCTTGTTCATATCAAAGACCGCTGGTGTCTTAGACATATGTTTGTAATCAAAGATCTCTTCTAATTCTTTTAATGAGAAGATTTCCTGTTCTCCTCCTGGACTCCATCCAAGTAATGCAACGAAGTTTACGATCGTCTCTGGCAAGAATCCCTGCTCGATCAGATCTTCGAAGGAAGAATGACCTTTTCTCTTACTCAATTTGTGATGTTCTTCGTCTGTGATCAGTGGACAATGAATGTATACTGGTTTTTCCCATCCGAATGCATCATATAAACGATTATACTTTGGTGTAGATGATAAGTATTCATTACCACGAACTACATGTGTGATTCCCATTAAATGGTCATCAACTACGTTTGCGAAGTTGTATGTTGGATATCCATCCGATTTGATCAGGATCATATCATCTAATTCGATATTATCCACTGTGATCTCTCCGTAAATCTCATCAACGAAAGATGTTGTTCCTTCTGTTGGGTTATTCTGACGGATAACATATGGTACTCCTGCATCTAATTTCGCCTGAACTTCTTCTTTGGATAAGTTTAAGCAATGTTTGTCATAATGACTGATCACAACATCTCCTGATTTTACTTTCAGTGTGTCTAATCTCTCCTGATCACAGAAACAGTAATATGCTTCTCCCTTGTCGATCAGTTCTTTTGCATATTTTAAATAAAGCCCCTGTGCCTGTCTCTCACTCTGAACATATGGTCCGACTCCACCATCGATGTCTGGTCCTTCATCGTGGTTCATTCCGGCTTTCTTAAGGGTATTGTAGATAATCTCTTCTGCCCCTTCTACCTGTCTTTCCTGGTCTGTATCTTCAATTCTTAAAATAAAATCTCCGCCTGCATGACGTGCGATCAGATATGCATAAAGGGCTGTTCTTAAGTTACCTACATGCATACGCCCTGTAGGGCTTGGTGCAAATCTTGTTCTTACTTTGCTCATGATTTCCTCCCATTTGGTTTTAATTCTATCTTTCTATTCTACAAAACTTATCTTTCTTTGTAAAGAAGCAGTCTTATTGATTTTCGTTAATTTATGTTGATTTTTTGAAACAATCCGTCTTAAATCTCATTTAAGATCCTGCTAGCTTCCTCAAATGGCTCTAAGGTTCTCTTTAAGATTCCCTGCGTTGCCGCGATAAAGATTCCATAGTTCACGATCGGAACACCTGCATCTTTGACTCTTGCGATACGGTTTTTCATCTCTCTTCTATTTAAAGTACATCCGCCACAATGAATGACCAGATCATAAGTATCCAGATCTTCAGGAAAAGAGTTTCCACTGCTTGTATGGATATCAAAATCCTTACCTGTATATTGTTTTAACCATCTTGGGATCTTCACCGTTCCGATGTCATCGCACTGTCTGTGATGAGTGCATCCCTCCGCGATCAAGATCTTCGCCCCTTCTTCTAAATGTTCCAAGGCTTTCACTCCTCTGACTTCTTCTTCCAGATCACCTTTATATCTTGCAAACAGAATCGAAAATGAAGTCAGTTTGATATCTTCTGGCACAATCTTTGAGACTTTGCCAAATGCCTGAGAGTCTGTAATGACCAATGCTGGTTTCTTGCCGATCTCTTCTAATGTCTTTTCTAATTCCGTTTCTCTTACAACAATAGAGGCTGCTCCTGCTTCTAAAAGGTCACGGATCGTCTGCTGCTGTGGAAGGATCAGTCTGCCTTTCGGTGCTGCACTGTCGATCGGTACGACTAAGATCACAAAATCATTCGGACAGACCAAATCTCCAACGATCTTTAGCGTGTCATCATCCGTTGGAACCAGTTTCCCGATCTCTTCTTTTAACTCCCAGATCCCTTTTTTATCCTTTGCACTGACAAAGCAGGCTTTGTCTTCTTTCCATTCTTGGGCATTGGAAAGATCCATCTTATTGTAGACTTTCAGATAAGGAATCTTCCGGTCTTCGATCAAACGTATCATATCTTCTTCAAACTCTGTCATACCAGCTGTAGCATCCACGATCACAAGGGCGATATCTGCCTTGCCCAAGACTTCTTTTGCTTTCTTGACTCGCTTTTCCCCTAATTCTCCTTCATCATCAAGTCCCGGGGTATCGATCATAACTACTGGTCCTAATGGCAGAAGTTCCATTGCCTTGTATACAGGATCTGTCGTTGTTCCTTTGACATCGGATACGATCGCTAATTCCTGATTCGTCATAGCATTGATAACACTTGACTTCCCGGCATTTCGTTTCCCGAATAATGCGATGTGAATTCTGTCTCCTCTTGGTGTTGCATTTAAACTCATATGATTTCCTCCTGTCTGTCTTTATGGATCGTTAACTCTTTCTTTTATCTTTGTGCCTTATGATATCCCGCTGCCTTTGCTTCTTTCTCACTCTTAAATGTAACTAAATATTTTGATGTTCCCATACGGTCATAATCTTTTTGACCTGGGCAGTGGTATACCTTTGATCTGCTGTTTCCACGGATCTTCTGTGAAGCAGTTGTCTTTGTATTTGTTTTTACTGCTGTTGTATTTTTGTTACTGCTGTAGTTTTTGCTGTTATTAGATGAATTCTGGTTTGTGTGGTATTTCTGGCTTGCTTTTGAATTCTCTGTTGTTACCTGAACGCTGCTGTCTGCTTCACTGTCTCCTGACTCGTAATCAATCTTCACTCCATCCTGTACATTATATACAAAAACATTAAACTTGATATCTTCACCCTTATCTTCCACAGACATCGCTTCCATCTGTACCCCTTTAGCTACCAGATCATCTCCGTCAAAAACTGGCGTAACTCTGTATAATACATGATTACCTGTCTCACGGACATAGTCACCGACCATCTCTTCATATGGTAACATTCCATCCACATTAAAAGATCTTGTTCCTGTGATCAGGTTCTTATTATTGGCATTCTCACCGGTCAGCTGGTAAGCGATCAAATGACAGCGGTTATATAGATATTTCCCATCAACGTTATCGTATTTTGCTGTATGCCATCCGGTTGGTTTTACCATACCAATCGCTCCACGTTTTCCTTTTGGCATGATATCTTTTCCAACACACGCTTCCGCCACCTGACATCTTCCTTCAGAGTCAAGTCTGCTGTAAGACTCGTAGGATTTTGTTGTCAGATCCTTGGATGTAAAATCTGGATTATTATTGTCAACAGCAACCGTCATATTCCCTGAAAAATCCGGAATATTGTCAGATGATACAGATTTGGTGGAAGAATTTGTACTTCCTTTGCTGCTTTGTTCGTTCTGTGTGCTTTCACCATTACTGCTATTGCCTGTACTCTGACATCCTGCCAGTGATACCGCCATCATTCCTGCGATCAGCAGGGCATATAATTTCTTTGTTACTCTCATCATCAACTGTTTCTCCTCTTGTTATATTCTTTTCTGATCTAGCTTATTATTGGGGAAGATAGATCTGTTTTGTGATCTCGTGAGTGGAACCTTCGATCTGTTCTTCTTCTGCAAGTTTCCATTCCTCAAGATCCACATCCAGTACCTGATCGGACGGATAAACTTTATTCCAGCAGAAGATCACAATCTCTTCAATCTGATCTATCACTGGTTTTAATGGAAGATTCTCTACAATACAAGTCTCCCCTTTTCCTGCCTTGTGTAAGAAATCTTCACAAACAACCGGATCGTTGATCTCTTCATACAACTTCTCTGTATATGCATTCATATAGACCTTCTCCCCTTTGGTCATCTCCGCAATATACTCTCGCAAGCCTCGATCCTGACTCTGCCTTCGATCATTAAACATCATACCGTTGTTGTTGTCTAAGCATAGAATTATTATCATTCTTTCCATCCTCCAATCGTACTTATGTTCTATTTATGTATTATATCTTGTACGAGAGGATATTGCAATAAAAGAAGCTCTGAATTTCTCCAAAGCCTCTTCTTACTTTTCATTCTTTTCCGTATTCTAATTGTATCTATGATACTGCTTTCATCACTTTTTCTCTCATAGGCTGTGTCATTTTCTCTGGTTTTAAGATCTCTTTTAATTCTTCTTCCTTTAACAAGCCTTCTTCTAATACCAGCTCTTTTACAGAAATTCCTGTTTTTAGTGATTGAATAATCTTGGACTGATTGAGCCATCTGTCCGACATGGTTGAGCCTCCATTCC